>Ga0272441_10000224_pt1 | contig 131107 bp, 91 predicted proteins | sample SSMProp6N_FD_193582 | JGI IMG/M metagenome (GOLD analysis project Ga0272441, IMG submission 193582) | Marine sediment archaeal communities from Little Sippewissett salt marsh, Falmouth, MA, United States - SSM-Prop-6N | ecosystem: Environmental > Aquatic > Marine > Wetlands > Sediment ...
TGCACACCACCAAATCTGGGGTAGTACACCCGGTACGACCACCAGCTCTGGTAGTGCACATCCGACGCGCCTGTCGCGCTTTCGCTTCGAAGCCACTTCTGGGATGGAAACTAACTAGTTCCCATTCATAGATTGCAGGATATGCCGGTGCCGCCCAGGCCGCAGTAGCCGTTTGGGTTCTTGGCCAGGTACTGCTGGTGGTACTCTTCGGCGTAGTAGAAGGGCGGCGACTGGAGGATCTCGGTGGTTACGGGGCCGAATCCGGCTTGGGCGAGGCGGTGCTCGTACTCGTGGCGGGTGGCTTCGGCAGCGGCGCGTTGGCGGTCGTCATCCACGGCGATCAGCGAGCGGTACTGGGTGCCCAGGTCGACGCCCTGGCGCATGCCCTGGGTTGGATCGTGGGCCTCCCAGAAGACGGTCAGGAGTCGCTCATAGGTGACTTGGGCGGGATCGAAGACCACGCGGACCACCTCGGCGTGGCCGGTCCGGCCGGTGCACACCTCCTCGTAGGTGGGGTTGGGCGTGTACCCCCCGGAGTAGCCCACCGCCGTGGAGTGGACGCCGTCGGTCTGCCAGAAGCGCCGCTCCGCCCCCCAGAAGCAGCCGAGGCCGAAGGTGGCGAGGTGCAGGTTCGGGGCGAAGGGCGGCACGATGGGGTTGCCGTTCACGAAGTGTCTGCCGCTGACCTCGACCGGCTCCGACCGCCCCGGCAGAGCCGCCGCTTCGTCAATGAGCTCGCCAATACCCATCGTCCACCTCCGCTCTAGGACAGGTCGAACCGCTGCTCGGCCAACTTCGCGATGTGCTCGCCGATGGCGAGGGAGGCCGTGGCGGCCGGGGACGGCGCGTTGAGCACGTGCACCATGCGCTCGGCCTCCACGATACGGAAGTCGTCCGACAGGGCGCCGCTGGGCTCCAGGGCCTGGGCACGCACCCCCGCCCCTGCCCGGTGAACATCGGACATCTGCAGCTCGGGCATGAGCTTGCGCAGCGCCTTGACAAAGGCCCGCTTGGACAGCGAGCGCCACGTCTCGCCCAGGCCGTTCCGCCAGAACCGGAATGCCATCTTCCAGAATCCCCCGTAGAAAAAGTACGAGAAGATGTCCCTGAGCGACAGGCTGGTCCAACGGTATCCCTCCCGCTTGAGGGCCAGGACCGCGTTCGGCCCGGCCTCGATGCCGCCCTGGATCATGCGCGTGAAGTGCACGCCCAAAAAAGGCATGGCCGGATCCGGAACCGGGTACACCAGGTTGTTCACGAGGCTCCGCCGCTCGGGCACGATCTCGTAGTACTCCCCCCGAAAGGGCACGATCCTCAACCCGGGATTCACACCGCACATTCGAGCGATGCGGTCGGACTGCAGCCCGGCGCAGTTGATCAGGTTCTTGGCATGAACCATGCCGCTGGTGGTCTCCAGCACCAGCCCGCCGGGCTCCCGCTTCACGCCCATGAGCCGCGACCCGAGCTTCACCGTACCGCCGCGCTCGGTCACCAGCTCTCCGAACTTCCGCGTCACCCCGCCGAAGTCCACGATGCCGGTCTCGGGCACGTGCAACCCGTCGATGCCGGTGATGTGCGGCTCACGCTCCCGGATCTCCTCAGGGCCAATGCGCCTGACGCCGGTCAGGCCGTTTGCCTTGCCGCGCCGCTCAAGCTCCTCCAGGGCGGGAATTTCCGACTCGGCGGTGGCCACCACGATCTTGCCGCACCGATCGTGGGCGATGTCGTGCTCCTCGCAAAACCGGTAGAGCGCCTCCCGTCCCTCGGTGCAATTTGTGGCCTTGAGGGACCCCGGCCTGTAGTAGAGGCCGGAGTGGATCACGCCGCTGTTGTGGCCCGTCTGGTGGGCCGCCAGCTCGGGCTCGGCCTCGATGATTGTAAGGCTGCGGCTGCGGCTGCGGCCGGCCGGGTCGGACAAGGCCAGGGCCACGGCGCCGACTACGATGCCGCCCCCGACAATGGCGACGTCGACCGCGTCAGCCATTTTCGCCCCCGCCGCGCCCGTCCTCGCGTGCCGCATCGTGGAACCGCTCCGCCACGGTGGGCGGCGGCGCCACTCCGATCTCGGCGGCGATCCTGCGCAGGGTGCCATAGACCACCTCCGACAGCGGGATCCCATGGGTGGTGTGGAGGCGGGTGCGCTCCTCCTCCTTCTCGCCCGGCAGGAAGATCCGCTCCCGATCGAGGGCCTTGGGGCTCTCACGAACCCGATCCACGAAGTCCTGAGCACGCGCCTCGAAGTCCGCCAGGGGCATGAATCGCTCAATGTCCAGGGCCATGAAGAAGTGCCCCACCCGAGGCGCGGGCACCTCGCCCTCGGGGACCTCGCGCTTGAGGTTGTGCACGTCGTCGCCGTAGCCCGAGCCCGACAGGACCCCGCAGAGCAGGTCCACCATGATCGCCAGACAGAAACCCTTGTGGCCCCCAAACTCCTCGCCCCGGCCGCCCAGGGGCAGGATGCCGCCCCCGACCCGATTCATCAGGTTCCGGAGGACCAGGCCCGGGTTCTGGCAGTCGAAGCCCTTGTTGTCCACGGTCCAGCCCACGGGCATCTGCTTGCGATTGCGGTCGTATACCTCCAGCTTGCCCCGGGGCACCACGCTGGTGGCGAAGTCGATGAGGATGGGCGACCCGCTCGCCGTCGGCACGCCCAGGGCGATGGGGTTGGTGCCGAGCAGCGCCCTGGCACCGTGCGTGGGGATCACCAGCGGCGCCGCGTTGGTCATGGTGATGCCGAGCATCTTGTGGTCCAGGGCCAGCTGCACCCAGTGGCCGGCGATGCCGTAGTGGTTGGAGTTCTTCACGGTCACCAGACCGACGCCGTTGGCCTTCGCCTTGTGGATGGCCAGGCGCATGGCCCTGTCCGAGACCACCTGACCCACGCCGTTCTTGGCGTCGATGACTCCGATGGCCGGCACCGGCTCGCGAACGTCGAACTCGATGCCCGGCCGGATATAGCCCGCCTTGATACCGGCGATGTACCGGCCCAGTCGTGCCACGCCGTGGCTCGCGATGCCGCGCAGGTCCGCGTGCACCAGGCTACTGGCGATGATCTCGGCCTCGTGGGTCGGCGTGCCATAGCGCTCGAAGACGGCCACCACGAAGTCCTCCAGGTCCGGCTGGAACACCTTGTCGGCCATGGCGCAATGGCCGCACTCCGCGCACCGGACCTCGTGTAGAGACTCCTCCTCGAGCAGCTCGCAGGTCCAGAGCTCGGGGGGAATCTGGGGGACATGTGCGCTCATGGAATCCTCGCTCACCCGTGAATCGGGCGCCCCTCCACGGCCAGGGCGGCCTCCATCAGGGCCTCGGCCAGCGACGGGTGCGGGTGGCAGATCCGGGCGAGGTCCTCGCTCGAGGCGCCCAGGTCCAGGGCCGCCACAGCCTCGCTGATGAGGTCGCCGGCCCTGGGACCAAGGATGTGCACGCCAACGAGCCGATCCGTGTCCGCATGGGCCAGCACCTTGACGATGCCGTCCGCCCGGCCGAGGGTGGCCGCCCGCCCGTTGCCTTTGAAGAAGAAGGTGCCCGACTTGTAGGGCACCCCCGCCCCGATGAGCTGCTCCTCGGTGCGCCCCACAAAGGCCAGCTCCGGGTCGGTGTACACGACCCACGGAGTGGCGTCGCGGTTCACGTGGCCCCAGCCGGTGACGAGCCGCTCCACGCAGGCCACAGCCTCGTGGGAGGCCGCGTGGGCCAACATGGGGCCGCCGATGACGTCCCCCACGGCGTAAACGCCAGCAACCCTGGTGGCGAACCGCTCATCGACGGGGATGAACCCGCGCGAGTCCACCTCGACGCCCACGCTGTCGAGGCCCAACCCCTCGGTGTTCGGGCGCCGCCCCACCGCCACCAGCACCCGATCCGCCTCGAGGGCGTCGGCGCCGTCTATCTCCACAACGCAACGCTCGCCCATTGCCCGCGCCGACTTCACTCGCGAGCCCAGCCGGAAGATCAGCCCCTGGCGCTTGTACAGCCGGTGGGCCAGGTTGGCCACCTGGCCATCCACGCCAGGCAGGATGCGGTCCAGGTACTCCACGACGGTCACCTGCGCGCCGAGGCGACTCCACACCGAGCCCAGCTCCAGCCCCACTACGCCGGCGCCGATGACCAACAACCGCTCGGGCACGGCGTCCAGGGCCAGCGCCTCGGTGGAGGTGATGACGCGCTCGCCGTCCAGGTCCACGCCCTCGAGCGTGGCCGCGGAAGATCCCGTGGCGAGGAGCACATGGTCCGCGGAGACCTCCTGGTTCGTCTCCCCCAGCACCTCGACCCGCCCCGGGCCCACGAGCCGCCCCTCGCCCAGGTACCGCTTCACTTTCTGCTTCTTGAACAGAAAGTCGATGCCCCGGGTGAGGTTGTTCACGATCCCGGCCTTCCGGGCCATCATGGCCCCCAGGTCCAGCGACAAATCGCCCACCTGCACGCCGTGATCGGCCAGATCGTGGCGGGCCGCGGCGTACCGTTCGCTGGACTCGAGCAGCGCCTTGGTGGGGATGCAGCCCACGCGCAGGCAAACACCGCCCAGGGCGGGCTCGCGCTCCACGCAGGCCACCTTCATGCCGAGCTGCGCCGCGCGGATGGCGCCCACGTAGCCACCGGGGCCGGCGCCAATCACCACGAGGTCAAAGTGGTCTATAGCCATGGCTCACACCTCCAGGAGCATGCGCGCCGGCTGCTCCATCTGCTCCTTGATGGTCTTGAGGAAGGTCACCGCCTCCTTGCCGTCCACGATCCGGTGGTCGTAGGACAGGGCGACGTACATCATCGGTCGAATCACCACCTCGCCGTCCACCGCCACGGGACGCTGCTCGATGGCGTGGAGCCCGAGGATACCGCTCTGAGGCGGGCTCGGGATGGGGGTGGACAGCAGCGACCCGTACACCCCGCCGTTGGAGATGGTGAAGGTGCCGCCCTCCAGCTCCTCGGGACGCAGCTTGTTGGCCAATGCCCGCCGTCCGAAGTCCGAGATCTCGCGCTCCAACTCGGCGAAGGACTTGCGCTGGGCGTCTCGGATGATGGGCACCACCAGCCCCTTGCCGCCGCCCACGGCGATGCCCACGTCGGCGTAGTTGCGGTAGACGATGTCCCGACCGCGGATCTCGCCGTTCACCGCCGGGAAGCGCTGCAAGGCCGCCACCGCCGCCTTCACGAAGAAGGACATGAAGCCCAGCTTGATGTCGTGGATCTGCAGGAACTGCTCACCGAGCTGCTTGCGCAGTCCGATGACCTGGCTCATGTCGATCTCGTTGAAAGTCGTGAGCAGCGCGGTCTCCTGCTTGGTCTGCACCAGCCGGGCTGCGATGGTGCGCCGCAGGGGCGTCATGCGCACGGACCACTCCTCGCGCTCGGAGTCCACCGACCGGCCGGTCTCGCCTGCCAGCGGCAGGGACGGCTCCGGTGACGGCGCAGGAGGCGGCATCGGGCGATGGCCGGGAGATGCCGCCAGAGGCCCGACAGCCTGGAGGGCGTCTCCCTTGAGCAGCCGGCCCCCTGGGCCTGTGGGGGTCACCTGATCCGCGGACACACCCGCCTGGTCCAGTAGCCGCTGGGCCGAAGGCATCACCACCACGCCGCTGGTCTGAGGAGACCTCGGCGGGGGCGCCACTCCGCGCGCGGGACACTCCGTCACCGGGAGCGGCCGCGGCACGGGCTTGGTCACCTCCACCGGTGGCTCCGCCTGGGTGGGCACGGCGGCATCCGCCCGCGCGCTGGACGATGACCCGGTCGCACCGGCGACGGCCTCCGCGGACGGGTCGATGGAGCCGATCACGTCCCCCACCTCGGCGTCCTCACCGGTCTGCCTGAGGATCTCTGTCACCACTCCGGCCACCGGTGCCGGCAGCTCCACGGTCACCTTGGCGGACTCGATCTCCACCACGGGCTCGTCGAGGTCCACCCGGTCTCCGACCCCCTTGAGCCACTCACCGACCTGCACCTCGGTGATGGACTCGCCTACGCTGGGTATTGTCAATTCGACGCTCATGCTCATGTCTCCCGGGGCGAGGTGCCCCGCTGGTCACAGTCCCGGAAGGCGGCCTCGTACAACCGCTCCTGCTCCACGCGATGGCTCGCCGCCGACCCCGTCGCCGGGCTCGCCGACTCGGGCCGCGACACCTCGCAGAACCGCCACCGTTCAGCGATGGCCGCCGCGTACTTGAGCTTGATGGTGAACAGCGCCCCCATGTTGGCCGGCTCCTCTTGCACCCAGAACACCTCCTCGGCGGCGGTGTACCGCGCCAGCTCCGCCTCCAACTCGGCCCACCGAAGCGGATAGAGCTGCTCCAGCCGCACCACCGTCACCGCATCCAGCCCGCGCTCGTCACGCTCCGCCAGCAGCTCATAGGCGATCTTGCCCGAGCACAGCAGCACCCGCCTCACGCGAGACGGATCCGTAGCGGGCTCGGCGAGGATGCGCTGGAACCCGGCCCCGGCGAGGTCCTCCAGGCTCGAGACCGCCCGCTTGTGGCGCAGCAAGCTCTTGGGAGACATCACCACCAAGGGCTTGCGCCAAGGGCGCAGCACCTGCCTGCGCAGGGCGTGGAAGAGGCTCGCCGGCGTGGTGGGGTTGATGACCTGGTAGTTGTCCGCGGCCGCCAGGGCGAGGAACCGCTCCAGCCGGGCGCTGGCGTGCTCGGGGCCGGTGCCCTCGAGCCCGTGGGGGAGTAGCAGCACGAGCCCCGACAGGATCTGCCACTTCTGCTCGCCGGCCGCGATGAACTGATCGATGTACACCTGCGCCATGTTCGCGAAGTCGCCGAACTGCGCCTCCCACAACACGAGCCCATCGGGGAGGGCCAGGCTGTAGCCGTACTCGAACCCCAGGACCGCCGCCTCGCTCAGCGGGCTGTTCACGATCTCCACCACGCCCTGGTCCGGCGCTACGTGCCGCAGGGGCATGTGCTCCTCGCCGGTCTGGTAGTCGTGCAGCATCGCGTGGCGGTGGCTGAAGGTGCCCCGCTCGGAGTCCTGCCCCGTGAGGCGCACCCGCGCGCCATCAGCCGCGATGGAAGCGATGGCCAGGGCCTCGCCGGCGCTCCAGTCCAGGGGCCGCTCGCCCCGCGCCATGGCCCGCCGCTGGTCGAGCAACCGGGCGAGCTTGGGGTGCACCGTGAATCCCTCGGGCACGTCGCAGGTGCGGTCCAGCAGCTCCGCCAGCCGCCCAGCGTCCACCGCCGTCTCAACCGCGGGCGCCTCGGCCTCCGGGCCGCCCTGGTAGCTCTTCCACACCGGGCCGATGGCCCCGGGCCGGTCGGGCCGGGCAGGCGCCGTCTCGGCCTTGCTCTCCTGGAAGGCGCGCTCGAGGCTCTGGGTCCGGGTCCGCTCGATCTCCGCGGCGTCCACCTCGGTCACCTCGCCCAGCTCGAGCAGGCTCTGGAGGTAGTTGTCCCGCACCGTGGGGCGCTCCTTGATTTGGCGGCTCATCACCGGCTGGGTGAAGCTCGGCTCGTCGCCCTCGTTGTGCCCCCGGCGCCGGTAGCAGTACATGTCGATGACCACGTCCCGCGCGAACCGCTCCCGGAAATCCATCGCCACGCTCACCGCCTGGGCCACGGCCTCGGGATTCTCCCCGTTGACATGGAAGATGGGGCTCTGCAACATCTTCGCCACGTCCGTGGCGTAGGTGCTCGAGCGCCCCTGGTCGGGCGTGGTGGTGAAGCCCACCTGGTTGTTGACCACCACGTGCAGGGTGCCCCCTACCCGATAGCCCGCGAGCTCGCTGAGGTTGAGCGTCTCCTGGACGATGCCCTCGCCAGCGATGGCGGCGTCCCCGTGCACCAGGACCACCAGCCCCCGGCGTCGCTGGGTGTCGCCCACGCGATCCATCTTGGCCCGCATCCACCCCAGGGCCACCGGGCTCACCACCTCGAGGTGGCTCGGGTTGAAGCTCAACGAGACGTGCACCGTGCGCCCAACCGCGGTCACCCAGTCCCGGTGGTACCCCAGGTGGTACTTCACGTCCCCGCGCCCGAGAAACCTCTCCGCGTCACGGTCGGCGAACTCGCTGAAGATGACCTGAGGGTGCTTGCCGCAGATGTTGGCGAGGACGTTCAGCCGCCCGCGGTGGGGCATGCCGATGACCACCTCGTCGATGGCCTGAGCGCCGGCCTTCTCGATGGCCAGGTCCAGCAGGGGGATGAGGCTCTCGGCGCCCTCCAGGGAGAAGCTCTTCGCCCCGACGAACTTCCGCTGGACGAACTGCTCGAAGAGGACGGCATCGGTGAGCCGCGTGAGGACGCGTAGCTGCTCATCCCGGCTCATGCCGTAGTGGTTCAGCGTGGACTCCAGCCGATGCTGCAGCCACTGGCGGGCGTCGAGCCCGTCGATGTGCATGAACTGCGTGCCGATGGCGCCGCAGTAGGTCGCCTCGAGCCGCCTGATGATCTCGCGCAGGGGCAAAGTCCCCCCGCCTGCCAGGGAGCCGGCGTTGAATGTCAGGTCCAGGTCGGTTTCCAAGAAGCCGTAGTACTCGTACTGGAGCTCGGCAAACTCCCCCGGATCGTCCACCAGGGGGTTGATGTGCGCCACTCGGTGCCCGCGCACCCGGTAGTTGCGCAAGAGCTGGCCCACGCGGTGCTGCAGGGCCGACATGGCGACGGTGCGACCACAGGCGTTGCACGTCTCCCCAGCCGGGCGCACCCCGTCCACCAGCTGCTGACGGCCAATCACGAGGGTCGGCCCCTCGGTGTCGTCCCGCACACCGTCTCGCTCCAGGGCCTCGAAGTACCTGCGCCACTCGCCGGGGACGCTCAGGGCATCGGCGCGGTACTGCTGCCAAAGATCCTCCACGAAGGCGAGGTTCTCGATGGTGGGTTTGTGCTCCATGACCGACAGCCTACCTGGTTCACCTGGTTCAACCAACCGCAACGTCGCTTATATCTTACTATATTTGTAGTCATTGAACCGAGCCGCGCAACGGGCCAGGTCGAATTATTCTCGAATGTGCTGCAGGAGCGGCCATCGGAAACCACTTCTGAGCAAGAGACGGCTCTGGACGTGTGGGGGATTGATGATGCACAGTCAGGGCCACTAGAATACATGGTCATGAGCATCCTCCCCGAGCTCCGCCAGATCGCCTGTCGCGCAACTCGCGACGACTTCGAACGAGACCACCGCGGGCTGTTCCTCCTGGCCACCCTGCCCAGCAAGAGCGAGGACTTCGACTTCAACACCGCCGTGGTCGACAACCCCATGGCCAGGGCCGAGGAGATGCTCTCGGGCGACGCAGAGCTGCTCCTGGCCAACAACCGACTCTACCGCATCGCCAAAACACCCCGAAATCCCTGGAAATCCAAGATCACCATCGGGCGGGCGAGCAACAACGACGTTATCATCCGCCACCCCTCGGTGTCCAAGCTGCACGCATACTTCGGGCACAGCGAAGGTGCCCCCACCGTGAGCACGACGCTGGTGGACGCGGGGTCGGCCAACGGCTCCGTGGTCAATGGACACACCGCCCCGCCCGACGAGCCGGTGGCCATCGAACCCGGAGCACTGGTAAAGCTGGGAGACGTGGAGTGCGAGCTGCTCGACGCCGGACAGCTCCACGACGCCATCCGGGCCCTCTTCCCCACCCCGGAGCTGTTCCGGCAGACCTGACACGAGCCCGGAACAGCACCTCAAGCTAGTGGGGTGGATCAGAAATCCGCGCGATAAGTTGCGTAGCAATTTTGGTTCCTGTTGAGGCACGAGGAGGGCGAATACCGGGAGTATTCAACCGACGAGAAACGAAGACAGGGGCCGAAATAGCAAGCAAATTTTGGGTCAGATTTCTGTTCCACCCCACTAGTGCCGTGTCCCACAAGTAGCAATCCATAGTCGGTGAGAACAGGCGTCTGGGCCGGCGAATGTGGGTTGCTACTTGTGGGACACGGTACTAGGTCCAGCCAGGGACTTGGGGTAGAATCGCCGTGGCCCGCAGGCTCCAAACAGCTCAATGAGACTCGAAGTCAACCAGGCAAGACTGTGCCAACGCTCCATCGACCTCGGCCCTGTCGCGGCTTGCGGAGCCGCGGCGACCCTCTTGCTCGCGGCCTGCGTATTCGACTGGCCCACCTCCCGGATCCCCTCCGACGGCCAGGCGCCGCACTGCGGAAATGGCTCGATCGACCCCCCCGAGGACTGCGACGGCGACGACCTGGCGCAGGAAACCTGCGCCTCGCTCGGGTACGAGAGCGGCACCCTCACCTGCGCGACCAACTGCGCCTTCGACACCTCGGCGTGCACCTCCAACGCTGTGTGCGGGGACTCCATCCTGGCGCCGGACGAAGACTGCGACGACGGCAACCTGGACAGCGACGACGGCTGCGACGACGCCTGCCACGTCGAACCCGGCTGGGCCTGCGAAGGCGCTCCGTCAGTATGTACCACGGGCTGCGGCAACGGCGTGTGCCACCAACCAGGCGGGGAGGACCACGCGACCTGCCCCGACGACTGCGGCTGGATCCAGGTGTCGGCGGGCGACGCCCACACCTGCGGGCTCAAGGCCGACGGCACGGCCTGGTGCTGGGGCGCCAACGAAAAAGGCCAACTCGGCGATTCCACCACCGAGCCCCGGCTCACGCCCGTGCGGGTGGGCGAGCTCACCGGCGTCGTGGCCATCGCCACCGGGGAGGTGCACGCATGCGCCATCGATGACCAGGGCCACGGCTGGTGCTGGGGCGACAACGAACAAGGCCAGCTCGGCAACGGCACCATCATGCCCAGCCCGAGCCCGGTGCCCGTGGCAGGCCTCGACGGCGCCCAGACCCTGGCGGCGGGCAGACGCCACGCCTGCGCCACGACCGCCGCACACGAGGCCTACTGCTGGGGTGACAACGACGCCGGACAGCTGGGCATCGGCAACAACAACGACATGCAGTCCGCGGCCCTGGTGGCTGTGGGCGCGGGGTTGACCAGCGCCATACGCATCTCCGCCGGTGGACAGCACACCTGCGCGGCGCGCGAGGACGACACGGTCTGGTGCTGGGGCGAAAACGGTCAGGGCCAGCTTGGCAACCACACCTCCGACGACAGCTCACTGCCCATGGCGGTGGACACCGCGGGCGGCTACCTCGGCGGAACCATCCTGAGCGCCGGCTGGCAGCACACCTGCTCCCGGGACATTGCCGGCGTGGCCTGGTGCTGGGGGGACGGCGCCGACCGCCGGCTGGGCAACGGGTTCACCCAGGACGCCCAATCGCCGACCCTGGTCATTGGGATCGACGCGGTGACCTCCATCGCGGCGGGCGCCGTGCACACCTGCGCCGTTGATGTCGGGGGCGCGGCCTGGTGCTGGGGTCGCGGCACCGAAGGCCAGCTGGGCTCGGGCTCCACCCCGCCGAGCTCCGAGGCGGTCCCGGTGGTGGACGCCACCACTGTTCGACACATCACCACAGGTGCGGCCCACTCCTGTGCTATCATCACCGATGGAACCGCGTGGTGCTGGGGTGCCAATGGCGACGGGCAGCTCGGCGACAACTCGTCGCAGAGCACCGACGTCCCTGTGTTGGTAGACGACCCGTATTGACGATACCCGGATGAACGACACCGCCACCGTGGAGCACGACCGACTGGGTCGCTACGAGCTGCTGCTGAGAATGGCCAGCGGCGGCATGGCCTCGCTGTGGCTGGCGCGCATCGCCGGGCCGGACCAGTTCGAGAAGCTCATCTGCATCAAGAAGGTTCACGATCACCTGGTGGAAGAGCGGCGGTTCATCGAGATGTTCGTGGACGAGAGCCGCATCGCCGCGCTCATCGGTCACCCCAACGTGGCCACGGTCTTCGACATGGGCCGCATCGAGAGCCAGTACTTCATGGCGCTCGAGTATGTCCACGGCCACAACATGCAGGAGCTGCTCCGTTACGTACGACGGGCCGAGGACACCTTGGACTGGGCCTACGCGGCCCGCATAGTGTCCAACGCCGCGGCAGGGCTCCACGCCGCCCATGAGCTGAAAAAGCCCAATGGAGACCCCATGGGCGTGGTGCACCGGGACGTCTCCCACCAGAACATCCTGCTCAGCTACGACGGCCACGTGAAGGTGGTGGACTTCGGCATCGCCTATGCCAAGGAGCGCATCACCTCCACCCGGGCCAGGACGCTCAAGGGCAAGGCCGCCTACATGTCCCCCGAGCAGGCCACCCAGCAGACCCTGGACCGTCGCTCGGACGTCTTCTCCCTGGGCGTGGTCCTCTTCGAGGCCCTCACCCTACGGCGGCTCTTCAAGTCCGACACCGAGGTGGAGACCCTGCTGCGGGTCCGCCGGGCGCGCGTGCCGCGGCCGCGGCTCATCCAGCCCGAAATCCCGTTGCCCCTGGAGAAGATCGTCCTCAAGGCCGTAGCCCTCAAGCCCGCCAACAGGTTCCAGACCGCGGCCGAGCTCGGGCAGGCCCTCGACGAGCTGCTCATGCGTCAGAAGCGCGTTGTAGGGCAGACACACCTGGCTGGGCTCATGGACCGATACTTCTCCGCCCAGAAGGAGGAGAAGGACCGCCGCATCGCCCTGGCGGTGGAGAACCGCCCGCACCCCGAGCACGGCACCCTGCTGTTCGGAGAGCCCGACGAGGCCAGCCTCACAAACGTCCCGACCATGTCGACCCTGTCGGAGAAGCTCGAGCGATGGGGCTGGTCCGTGGCCTTCGGAGTCCTCGGCGTGGCGCTGGTGGTGCTCATCGCGCTGTTCGCGGCGGACCGCCTCACCGGCTCTGACGGCGCGGACGCCAAGGCGCCGACGCTGCAGATCTTCCCCGCCGCCGGGGGGAACGCAAACGCGGGCCGCTACCCGGCGACATCCCGCACCGTGTCGATTACCATCACCGTCGAGCCGGAGACGGCCCGGGCGCGGATCCTGTTCGACGGCGCCGTCCATCCGGGTCCGACCTTCCGGGCGGTGCTCGAGCGTTCGAGCCAGCCCGAGACGATCCGGGTGGAGGCGCCCGGATACCGGCCGCAGTCGCTGCAGGTCGTGCCGCTGGAGGACAAGAGCCTGTTGGTGCCGCTGGTCAGGGAGCCCAGGCGGGTGGCGCCACGCCCCATGAGGCGGAGGCGCCGCCGACGCAGGCGCCGGCCCCCAGGCATGCTGGAATGGAAACCGCTCCCCATGTGAGCCCCGAATGATGACACTCGCGCCCACCCTGCTGATCGTCGCGCTCCTGGGTCAAGCCCCGATCGTCGACGATCCGCCTCGCCCCCGCGCCATGACCGCCACCCGCGCAAGGGCCGCCACCCGCGCAAGGGCCGCCACCCGCGCCTTCCGGCCCTCCAAGGACGCGGCCCGGCGCCTCTTCGCCCGAGGGCAAGCCCTGTACGCCAAGCGAAAATACCGCCTGGCCATCGCGGCACTAGAGGAGGCCCTCCGCCACTGGGACCGCCGGGAGATCCACTTCAACATGGCGCTGTGCCACTACGAGCTGCGCGACGCAGTGGGCGCCGTTCGGCATCTCCGGGCGTACCTGCGCGGCGCCTCGCCCAGGGAGCGAAGGGCCGTGCCGCGACGCCTGCGACGCCTCCGTGGCAAGGTCGGCGTGTTGGTCATCAAGTCCAACGACGCCAACGCCGAGATCCGGATCGATGGGATCTCTCGCGGCAAGGGGAAGATGGAGCTGGTGGTCCAGCCCGGCGCCGTGCGGGTGACGATCCACCGGCCCGGCACCACCGACCTGCTACGCACCTTGAAGGCGCGCGCCGGCGGCACGACCTACTGGGACGTGACCGTGAACCGCATCCGGGTCATAGGGCCCCAGGACCATCGGCGAAAGACGCGGCTGCACTGGCGGTGGTTCGCCGTGGCCGCGGGCGTGGCGGTGGCCGCCACTTGCGCCGCCGCGGGGCTGGGGCTCAAGACCCGCGCCATCCACGCCGACTTCGACACCGACCCCTCCTGGGACACCCGCGACGAGGGCCTGCGGTTTCAGACCCTGACCAACGTCATGTGGGGCGTCGCCGGCGTGGCGGTCGCCACCGCCGCCGTTTTGGCCTACTTCACCCGCTGGAGACGCCGGGAGCGTCCCGCGGCGGGCATCACACCCACCCTCACGCCCACGGGCGTCGGCATCAGCGGGACATTCTGAAAGAAACGACTCAGTCGCACACCGCGGCGCGAAGGACGAAGACGTTGAAGTCGCGCCCCGTACGCTGGTCGGCGGGGATGGCGTCCGGATCGCCGATGGGCTGGACGATGTCCAGGCCCGCGAGGGGAATCGTCACCCCGCTGCCATCATAGGTACCGGTCACCACGGGGGCATCGAAGTAGTTCTGCGCGTTGCGCAGCTCGAAGTCCGTGCCGGTGGGCACGACGTCGCCGAGGTCCACCGTCACGCTGTCGAGCCCTTCCCAGTTGTAGACGATGACGTGCGCGCGCCCGGGCTCGAACCGGTTGGGGCGAACCACGACGTGGTTCTGCACCGGAGCGGCGTCTTGGTAGACGTTGTCGGGGTAGTCGGCCGGGTCAACACCGTCCACCGGACCGATGAAGGTGTTGCCGCTCATCCAGATGCCGGTCCATTCGTCCTGGAAGATGGTCTCGCCCACGAGGTAGTTGTCCTCGAGGGTGGCGTTCTCGTTGGGCGTGTCCCAGCCCAGCCGGACGTCCCGGTCCCCCAGGCTCGTCGCCCAGCCGTAGTTCTCGCGCAGCACCACGTCCTGCATCACCAGCGTCCCGTCGTGGCCCACCATGCAGTTGTCCACCAGCTTGCCCCCGGGCACGCCGTTGAGAAACCACACGTTGCCGATGAGCTCGTTGTTCCGCACGTAGTTGCTGTCTGAATAGCTGTAGTTGTGTACGCCAAAGCCATAGGCGTAGAACAGGACGTTGTCCTCCAGCCGATTGACGCTGTCGCGGTTGGTCAGGTAGCTGTGGTGACCGTGGCCGCGGTCGGTGCCGAGCCAGCCGTTGTTGTAAAACAGGGTCCCGTACACCCAGATGTCGGTGCCCTCCTGGGTGTCGTCCCCGGTGAGCTGCCCGCCGCTCACGCCCGTGCCCACGTCGTGGATGACCAGGTTGGCGAGGATCACATGGTCCGCGCCCACGTAGATCCCCGTGGCCCGATCGCTGCGACGGTCCGGCCCCGAGTTGGTGATCTCCAGGTCCTGGAGGACCATCCACTCGTGGTAGATCTGAATCACCGGGGCGTCCGTAGCACCATTGCTGTCCAGGGTGACCCGATCCCCCGGCCACGCCCTCATGGTCACCGGCGCCCCGGCGAGCCCGTGCTGCTTGACGACAAAGGTGCCGAGGTAACGCCCCGAGTGGATCCAGATCGTGTCCCCGGGACCCACCCCGGACGGCCGGTCCAGCCCGGTCACGATGTCCCAGGGCGCCGCCAGGGAGCCATCCCCTTCGGGCGTGCCGTCCAGCGTCACGTGAAATCCACTGGCGTCCGACGTGGGACACACCGGCGGCCCACCGTCCCCGCCCCAGCCGCTGTCCAGGGGAGTCCCCGCGTCCGCCCCCGAAGAGTCCCCACAGCCGCCGACGCCCAGGACCAGCGCCACCAGACCTCCGAACGCAATTTGTCTTGCGTGGCTCATGGTCAAATCCTGTCGGGCAGACGGCCCGCAACTACTGGCAAAAGACCTGCCAGTCGTAGATGACGGGGTTGGACTGCTGGCCGCCGGTGCTCGAGGCGTGGGCGTTGTACAGGCGGAGGCGGGTGGTGGTCACCGACGCGGGGAACACGTACTGCCAGTCGTCGCTGTAGCCGGCGACGGTGCCCACGGTGATCCAGCCGGCGCCATCCCAGTACTGGACGTCGCCGCCGGCCAGGGCGCGGCCGGAGCTGTAGGAGCAGCTCCCCGCGGCGGCGTTCATGGTGTCGAATGTCATGCGGTTGATGGTGACGGCAGAGGTCCAGTCGAGCTGGATCCACTCACCGTTGGGGTAGTCCTCCGCGTCCAGCCAGTGGGCGTAGTGAGGCGGGCAGTCCGCCTCCACATAGGCGTCGATCATGCTCGCCGGGGCGTGGTCGCCGCTGCCCCCGCCGCTGGAGGTGGCCACGGTGCCCGCCATCGCCGCCAGGTTGCCCAGGGCGCTGCACTCCCACATGCACGCGCCATCGCAGCCGTCGCCGCTCACCAGGTTGCCGTCGTCACACTGCTCCCCGCACTCGACCACGCCGTCGCCGCAGGTGGACAGCTCGATCTGGCAGGTGGAGGAGCAGCCGTCGCAGTCGATGAGGTTGCCGTCGTCGCACTCCTCGGCGCACCCCACCACGCCATCGCCGCAGTCGGGGATCTCCACCAAGCAGGCTGCCGAGCAGCCGTCACAGTCGGTGGTGTTGCCGTCGTCGCACTCCTCGCCGATGCCCGCCTGGACCAACCCGTCACCGCAGAACTCCTGCTCGCAGTCGGCGTTGCACCCATCCCCGTCCACCTGGTTGCCGTCGTCGCACTCCTCGCCAAATGCGGGCTGGACCACCCCATCGCCGCACTGCTCGTTTGCACAGTCGGCGCTACACCCGTCCTCGGAGACGCTGTTGCCGTCGTCGCACTCCTCTCCCAGCCCGGCCTGGACCAATCCGTCGCCGCAGTACTCCGACATGCAGTCGGTGCTGCAGCCATCCTCCGAGGCGCTGTTGCCGTCGTCGCACTCCTCCCCCAACCCGGGCTGGGGGATGCCGTCGCCGCAGTATTCCGCCCGGCACTGGTGGCTGCACCCGTCGCCCGGGCTGGTGTTACCATCGTCGCACTCCTCGCCCAGCCCCGCCTGCACGATCCCGTCGCCGCAGGACTCCAGCTGACAACTGGGCCCGCAGCCGTCACCGCTGACGATGTTGCCATCGTCGCACTGCTCACCCACCTCGATGACCGAGTTGCCGCAGGTGCCCGGCGTCTCGGTGCGACAGGTCGCGCTGCAGCCGTCCTGGGAGACGGTGTTGCCGTCGTCGCATTCCTCGCCGTCCTCCACCACTCCGTTTCCGCATTCTGGCTCGCCCCCCAACCCCACGCTGGGGCCGCAAGCCACCAGACCAAGGGCCAGCGCCACGCCGATCGCCACGTCTAATATGCTAGAAATATTCACGATACACCCTCGCGCGCTGCCGAACGCACGAAGATCATACCACGAAACGCCTGGCGATCCTCAGGGACAATCGTGCGGCCGCTGAACATGGTGCGGGGAGCCTGTCCACACCCACGCCACCCACCAGGTGACCCACAACCTCGTCGACGTGGTCGATGGGCTCAGCGTCGACGACATCACCGCCCACTGCATCTCCAGGTAGTGCCGCGTGTCCCTGCGGCGGATCGCGGTATAGTGGACGCCTACAACAACCCCTGGCTGACCCACCCCGACATCGCGGCAATCATGCCGTTCATGCTTCAGGACGGGGCCTGGGAGGCCTTCGCCTGGGTGGAGTCCAGCGGCACCCCCTATCCGGTCTACAACGCCGTGCGCGCCCACCGCTGCAACCTGGGGTACGCCGAGAACTGCCCCTGAGCGCAGTTCAGCCGACCACTACCGGCTCTCGATCGTCGCCCGCATCCTCCTCCGGCGCCGCGCCTCCGGCTCTACCCATCTGGGAGATCCCCATGCGGATCCGGAGTCGCTTGGAGTCCACCACCGTGCGGGCGATCTGCGACCAGGCCAGGTACCAGTCCCACAGGGACGCCTCGTCGGCCTCGCGCTGCTGCTCGGCCTCGGCGAACCCCTCGGGCGAAGCCGGCCTGCCAGACCTGTGCTCGCCGCGGATCAGCTCCCCGCCGTCGTCGAGCTGCTCTTGATCCAGACCCCGCTTGGCCAGCAGCGCCAGGGCCTCTGACCTGGCCGGGTCGTCCGACCGTGCGAGTTGATCCAGCCGCTCGATCAGCAGCTTGGCGTGGAGGATCCCCTTGACACCCCGGGCCTTGGTGAGCTCGGCGAAGACCTGTTCGTGCAGGTGGGGGAACTCGTGGCGAAGGGTGGCGTCCGCGATGTCATAGGCAGTCCGGTACCACTCGCCGACGCGCTCGATGACCTCACCGAAGGACATGTCCGGGAGGTCCGAGGGGAAGTGCATGGCCATGTGCCGCCCCGACGCGGCATCAAAGAGCTGCCACCCCCGCTCGGCCTCGGCTTCGTCGAACCCGCGCTGGGCCAGCCGGGCGGCCACCCCCGGATCCCGAAGCGAGCTGAGAAACCGCAGCACCCGCGCCAGCCGATAGGTCAAGGGATACTTGGGCACGGAGATCCTCCTTTGGATCCAGATCTACAACTGTATCAGAATTCCCCTGATATGAAAAGCATCGAAAATATATTGAATATAAAACGTGCATTATTAAATCTAAAATATTTATACTTACATACAATTATAAAATACTTTGAGTATAATTCCCCATGATTTGGATCTAATTCCCCACTAATAGATCCAAACTCTTCATAACATTGAGCTTAAGATCCATAGTAAAATTATATTGAATATATTGAGGGGAGTTGTAGCTCGTTGCTTTTGATTATTGATCAGAATTGATCAGATATAATATATATTGAGTATATTTTGATAAAATCCATATTATTATCGCAACACTAGCGCAGTGATGGCCACGCGCCACATCTGTCTGCTCGATGACGAAGCCCACCTGGCACAGACGATGCAGAGAAGCGCGGATAGCAACCGCTACACATAGGAGGATTCAAAATGCTACGACAAATGACCATCCTGATGATCGCAGCCTGCGTGGGGATCCACGCCGGCGCCTGTAACACCGACGACGCCCCCCTGCGCGTGGACATCTCAGGCCTGTCCGACCCGGCCGCAGCGGAGCACCTCGCCGACACCATGTGCCAGCACTGGGAGACCTGCGGCCAGGCGAGCTTCGAGTGCTCGAGCTCTGTCGACGGGCCCACGGTGTGCACCGGCGAGGTGGTTTTCCAGGATTACAATGAATGTTATCAGGAGGTTCACCCGGACATCCTGGACGACCTCGAGCAGGTTGAGCTCACCGCCGCCGAGGAGCAGCTCGTCAACGACTGCGTCAACGCAATGCTCGCCCAGAAGTGCCTGACACAGGCCGACGTGGATGAGATCGTCGACGCCATGAATCGGGGAGAGGAGCCTGACTGGGAGGAGGACATGCCCGCCGCCTGCGCTGAAATGGAGCAGATCTTCGACTTGGAGCCCGTGGCCGAGCCCCAACCGAGCTGAGCACTGTGGTCGAGCCGCGACACCGATGTCGCAATTTCGGCTCACTGGTGGAAGTAGCCGTACCGATAACTCTAACGCTGAGACCTCTCCAAGCCGGACACCCAGAGGTAGCCCATCACAGTGGCGAGCACGCCGGCCACGACACCGGAGGTCGCGCCGAACAAAGAGCCCAGCAGCCCACCCATGATTGCGCCGTTGCCCACGGCGAGAGCCAAGGCGGTGGTCTTGGCTAGGCGCCTCGTGCGCGGCTCCTTGCGCTCCACAGAGCCGGCGGCTGTGTGGAACTGACGCAGGTCGCGACGGCCATCGGCACTGCGGGGACGGGTGCTCAGCTCGCGCTCCCAGCGCGCGTTGATGGTGTGAGTCTTGGTCATGGCTCTACTCCTTCAGTCGAGGTTCTGTTGTTTTACTTATCTACAAGGTAGTGATTAATCGTCCAGGGGCAACCCCCGAGATCGATTATTTTCCGGCCAGTTTGCCGGGCGCCCATCCGGCGGCTACACTCTATGCTGGTGGCCGTCCCGCATCCGGGAGGCATTCGATGAAAACGAGACGCAGCACCGGTCGCACCTGGGTGACGTGCGCAGCTATTGCATTGGGCGCCCTGGTGTGGACCGTGCCAGCCCTGGCAGCGCCGGAGTCGACCCGGCACCCGACGACCCGGACGCCGGTGCCGGAGATCGTCGTCACCGGGAAGCACTACAAGCCGCGGGTGTTCATCTTCATGGGCAGGCCCAAGCTGAACCTGGACTGGAGCGTGGACGATCCCCGGTTCATGAGCTCGTTCCTGGAGCGCACGCTGGACTCGGTTTGGACCAGACCCTTTTAGGCCCTCTGATCAGCCCCCCGGCTCGCCGGGCTCCTCCGGCTCGTCGGGCTCCTCAGCCTCCATGTTGGCCATGATCTCCGGCAGGAGGTTGTGCTGCTCGGCGAGCTTGTAGAGCCGTTCCCGCGCGGCGTTGAGGCTCTTTTGGGCCTCGGGGCGATCGATCTCGAAGACCTCGCAGAGCCTCATGACGAGGGCCCACTCCTGGAGGTCGGACTTGCCGTCCACCATGGCCATGAGGCAGGCCGTCTCGAAGAGCCGAATCTGATCGGCCCGCTGGGGGAAGGTCTCGGGCAGCTTCTCCAGGTCCAGGTCCGTGGCGCTGGCCTTCAGCTCGACGAGCTGGTCCCGCGTCAGGCCCAGGCTGGAGGTGAACAGGTGCAGGATCAGCGCCTCGTTCGCAGAGATTTCGCCGTCCGCCATGGCCATCTGGTAGGCCACGCGATAGATCATGTGTTCCGGCTGGCTCATGGTCTCTTCCCCGGTGGATGGTCACACCAGTCTAGAGAACCCGGCCGGTCGTTGCAACCGCGGACGGCGGTGCGGGCGCGGGGGCGGGGGGGGCCACGGGATGCAGCTTGTCGGATGGAGGCATCCGCGAGGGACCCCGGCGCTTGGCGCGGCGGGCCCGCTGCTCCCCGAGGACATGGTGCGCCTCCCGGGCCCGGACCAGATGCGAGAGCCAGACCGGGTCGCAGCCGAACTTGCGGCGCACCAGTCGGTGGAGGCTCACCACCCTGACGACGCGGCTGGCGCTGATGGTCTCCAGGGCCGGCGCCAGGTGCGCAGAGCTCATCCAGTCGTGCATGAGCAGCACCCCGCCCCGGTAGGCGCCCCGCAGGATGGAGCCCGACACAGAAACGGCGTCCTTCCGCTGGAGGGCGGGCAATCCGGGCGTGGAGTCCGCGCTCGCCGAGTTCCACAACACCGTGATGAGGCCCAGCCCCTGGACCGCGGCGGCATAGCTCCGCCGCTGGGCCCGGGTCCACCGCCCCATGAGGGGATTGCCCCCGGGCGGTCGCGCATAACGCATGGCATGGGGGCTCTGGCCATCGCGCCGGCCGTGGTCCCTCAGGATGGCCCGCCAGTTGGCCGCGATGACCGGCCACATGCGCAGCAACGCCCCGGGAAAACGCGACCGCTTCTCTCCGCCCAGCAGACGCAGCCGCAGCTTGCGGAACTGGCGCCGCGTCTTGGCCAGCAGCGCGATGTCCACCATGGCCTGGGTGAGCTGCAGCTCGGCACGGATGGTCGCCCTGGCGCGCCGGTGCTTCGCCATGCGCGTGCGGTGGTGGTAGCTGTGGTTGGCCAGGATGTGGCCCTCGCGCACAATGCGCTGCACGGTGCGGAAGGTGGACCCGTGGATCATGGAGCCCACCACGAAGAAGGTGGCCTTGAGCCGGTATCTGCGCAGCAGGTCCAGGATTCGATCCGTGCGACGGTACAGCGGGCCGTCGTCGAAGGTGAGCACCACCCGACGGCGCGGATGGCGATCGGCGAGGTAGAGCCCCAGGGGCCGCGCAAAGGTGTCATCCGGGATGCGGCACCGTCGGCCGTGGATCTGGCCATGAACCCAGCGCATCAGGCGAAGGTGCCGCGGCGCCACCCCCCGACTCGGCCGGGGCACGACGGGCACGGCGGATGCAACCGGCGCGGGAGGCGCGACGATCGCGGCGGGTACCGACAGGTTGGCCGTTGGGAGCCGGCGCTGTCCGGCGGCGGCCTCTGTGCGCAGGTCCTCGGTGGCCAGGCGACGCTCGTCCCCGGCGCCGTATCGCGAGGTCCGGGCGCAGGCCGTCAGGCACAGGCTCCAGATCACGAGCGCCCCGATCACCGCGATCACCCCGATCGCGGCGCCGTGGGAGCCCGGGATCCGTATGTGGCAAGTGTCGGCCATCAAACAGGATACCCGGCCCGAACCCGAGGTCCTTCCCTCCTGATCGGCAACGCCTCCAAAAAAACCAACCGTCCACTTCACGGCTGGGGGTACACTCTAGGAGTGGGAACGTGGCCTCCCTTTAGCCCAAGTGTTACGTAGAGACGACAGTCCCAGACCCGGCGGAGGACCCAATGCGAATCAACCTTCTATCAACCCACCTCGCCGTCGTGCTCGCGGTGAGCCTCGGGCTGGTGGGGTGTACCCGCCCCATCGGCTCCTGGTTCCCAGGCGACAACAATAACTACAATTACAATTACAATTACAACTACAACCACAACCACAACCACAACGGCAACCTGAACAACAACGCCGTGAACTATCCGCCGCTGGCGCTGTGTCCCGAGGACGTCACCACCGCGCCGGGCCGACCCGTACAGCTGGAGGGCAGCGGCGACGACGACCACGGCATCGTGGGCTGGGCCTGGCAGGTGGTGAGCGGGCCGCCCGGCGCCGTGGCCGTTCCCTCGCCCGCCAACGCCAAGGACACGACCTTCGACCCGGACCTGGTGGGCGACTACACCCTGCGGCTCACCGTGGTGGACGCCGGCGGCCTCAGCTCATCCTGCCAGATGATCGTGCGCTCGCGCATCGGACCGCCCACGGCCATCTGCCCCGCCGACATGTCCGTGCCCACCCGCACGCCGGTGACCCTCCAGGGAGACGGGGTGGACGACGGCTACATCGTGGCCTGGACCTGGGAGGTGGTCCAGCACAACACCGACACGGACCCCTCACTGTCGACGCCCAACGCCCAGTCCACCTCCTTCGAGGCGCTGCGGGTGGGGGTGTACATCATGCGGCTCACCGTGGAGGACGACCACGGCCTCACCAACTGGTGCGAGTTCACCGTCACCACGACGCCCACGGGGCCCACCGCCATCTGCCCGCAGGACATCGACACCATCCCGCTGGTGCAGATCAGCTTCGCCGGTGACGCCGAGGACGACGGCGCCGTGGTGTCCTGGCAGTGGCAGATGATCGCCCAGCCATCGGGCTCCTCGGCGGCGCCCCCCAGCCCGGCCACCTCTCCAGCGGTGACCTTCACGCCCGACATCGTGGGCGAGTACCTCATGCGGCTGACGGTGATGGACGACGACGGCATGACAGGCACCTGCGAGTTCAGCGTGTTCGCCCTGGGCGAGGGGCTGCGCGTGGAGATCTTCTGGAACCCGCCGGAGACCCCGTCGGACAACACCGACGTGGACCTGCACCTGCTGCACCCCACGTCCGGGGGCTGGTTCGACCAGCAGGGTGACTGCTACTACGCCAACTGCAACGTCGCCAACGGCTACCACCTGTACTGGGACGTGCCCAACGACGTGGGCGACGACCCGCGGCTGGACCTGGACGACGTGAACGGCTACGGCCCGGAGAACATCAACATCGACGACCCGGTGGTGGGGCACCAGTACAAGGTCGGCGTCCACTACTTCAGCGACCACGGCCAGGGCCCGTCGTCCGTCTACGTGAAGATCTACTGCGGCACCGTGAGCATCAACCCCGTGTACGAGACGGGCCCCATGGTGCTCAATGGCTCCTCGGGCGACAGCTGGGGCAACGACTTCTGGAAGGTGGCCTCGGTGACGTGGAACGGCTGGAACTGCTCGGTGACGCCGCTGGGTCAGGTGGTGACGGCGAGCCAGGCGTCGGGCAGCCCCTGATCTCCGGCAGCCCCTGACGCTCCACACAAACGCTGGGGGTGTTGAACGCTACGGGGTGTTGATGGTCGCGCGCACGGCCTGAACGCGGAAGCCCACGCTCAGCAGATCATCCACGCCGTCGTTGTCGATGTCCACGTCAGGGGACAGCGCCGAATGGAGCAAGGCGTTGCATCGCAGCTCGGTGATCGTCAGCGGGTCGACGTCCGTGGGCTGGTTATCGGCGCAGTCCCCCACGCCGGGCACCACGCCGGTGCACGCGCCGCCGAGATCCGTGCAGGCGCCGTCGAAAAGATCCATCAGGGTGGTGGCGGCGGAGCCGAAGGGATCGGCGGCGATGACGTCGTTGAAGTAGACGAGCAGTGCCGGCAGGACAATCTGATCGACGTCCGTCTCGGTGACGCCGCCACCCAGCATCACGTCGGTCCAGGACGTCTGGATCACCGACCCGATGACCTGGGCCTGCTGGAGCGGGACGAAGACCGTCTGGGACAAAAGCGGCAGGGGGATCAGCATCTGCCCCGGGCCCAGGTCCACGGCGCCGTTGGCGTAGGGGCCGCACAAAAAGATGTCCGTGGGCGACCCCGCCGCCACGTTCACGACGTCGGCCCCGTCAAAGGCCGGCGGGGTGATCGTGGGCTCGCCCTCGTAGGCCAGCAACATGGTGGTGGCGTCCCCGGACCAGGAGTCCACATAGAGCCTGAGGGGGATCACGAGGTCCCCCTGATCGATGTCCATGTTGATCATGGGGTTGGGGTCCCCCGAGCCGTTGGCAATGAGCAGCGCCATGATGGAGCCGAGCTTGTTGTCGATGTTGCCGTCGCCGTCCAGGTCAACGCCGATGGTGCCCGCCTCGGCGGAGGACGTGGGTATGTACAGGTCGTTGACGATGTAGTCCGAGGGCGGCTGGCCCGCCTGCATGGCCGCCAGGTCGCACACGTCCACGTTGCCGACGCAGTCCCCCGGACAGTTCACGTTGTTCTCGCCGGCGGCCGGGTCACAGGTGCCGTCGTCATTGCACACCGGGCAGTCCGCCGGGCAGTTCTCCCGGGTCTCGCCCCCGGCGGCGTCACAGGTGCCGTCCTCGACGCAGATGGGGCAGTCGTCGGGACAGTTGGCGGGCGTCTCCCCGGCGACCGTGTCACAGGTGCCGTCGTGGTTGCAGCCAGAGCAGTCCGAGGCGCAGTTCGTCTCGGTCTCCCCGGCGGCGGCGTCACAGACCCCGTCGACCAGGCACAGCACGCAGTCCGCGGGGCAGTTCAGGCCGTTCTCGCCGCCATCGCGGTTGCAGAAGCCGTCCACGAAGCACAGGGGGCAGTCCCCCGGGCAGTTGAGCCCGTTCTCGCCGCCCTCCACGTTGCAGAAGCCGTTGTTGTCGCAGACCGGACAGTCCGCCGCACAGCTGGCATGGTCCTCCCCGTCCTCGCACACGCCGTTGCCACACTCGGTGCCCGAGGTGCCCCCGCCGCCACAGGCCACCAAAAAAATCCCTAGCCCGGTGGCCATCATTGCAATCACATCATTACGTCGCATGGTCTCTCCTTCGCTGCGTGTCGTGGCTCACCAGCCCGGGTTGTCGTTCCAGCAAGCCCCGTCCGCGGTGCACTGCGGTGGGTTCTCGGTGCACAGGGAGCAGGGCATCGCCGGGCACATGTTGGGAAAGCACTCGGTGGGCACGGTGGTGCCGCCGTCGGGATGGGCGGTGAAGCAAGGATCGATGTCGATGAGCTCGGGCGGCACCCCCTCCGGACAGGGACAGCACTTGCGGTGGTCGACGCCGAGGACGCAGTCGTCGGCGACGCTGCACTCGGGCACCATCTCGCACACGCCGTCGGGGGCCGTGCAGTCTGCGATGCGCCACCGGGGCGGACCGGGCATACAATCGATGTAGGCGCACTCGGGATCCCAGGCGTCCATGCAGGCCTGCGGGATCTCGTCCCACACCATGGGCCAGGGAACGAGGCAGGGGTCGGAGAGGATCGCGTCCAAGGTCGTGGCGAAGGCCGCCTCGCAGCAGTTGTCCGTGCGGATGCCGATGACGCACTCCTCGTCGATGCACTCGGTGACCCCGGCGTCCGGCCCCGCGTTTGTGTTGCTGTTGTTCGTGTTGTCGTTGCTGTTTTCGCCCGCGTCGCTGGTGCCCGGCATGGTCCGCCCGCCGCACCCCGCCGCCACAGTCAGAGCCACAGCCACCAGGACGAGCGCAATCACACTCGTCGTGCCTAGTCTAGTTCTAATCATTATTCACCTCCCGGACGCGTCCCATTGTACCAGAATCTCCCCACCCTTGGCACGCCCGAGCTCAGTCGCCCCGTCTGGACGGGTCTTCGCGGCGGTTGCGTGGGGGGCCGCACTTTTCTATGCTCGCCTCTGGTGAGCGCTACCGCGCGGGAGGCCGGCATGACTCAGCATCATGGGTATGACGCAGACGAGATCTATGGATGGGTGCAGGACCAGGCACGGATGGGGGCGCGACGGCCGGGAACCGCGGGGGGGCTCGCCAACGAGGCGTACCTCGAGTCGAAGCTCCGCGAGTTCGGGCTGGACCAGGTGCGGGCCGAGCCCATCCCCATCGTCCACTGGGCGGCCGACGACTACGCGTTGGAGGTGGGGAGCGACCACACCAAGGACCCGGTCGAGGCCTTCCCGATCCCCTACGTGATCCACGCGCCCCAGGGGCTCGAGGCGCCGCTGGTCTGGGCAAATCCCAAGGCCCTACGCCACGCCGAAGACTGGACGGGGAAGGTGGTGGTGACCGACATCGGCTTCCCGGACCTGGACCTGAACCTGCTGCTGCGCATCGGGCTGGGGCGGTACGATCCGGACGACACGGCTGGCCTGGTGGACCACCCGGCCACCTGGGTGCGGCAGGGCTGGCACCTGTACCACCTGGCCGCCCGCCGCGGGGCCGTGGGGTTCATCGGCATCCTGCGGGACCAGCCCGGGGGCGCCTGCCGCATGTACGGTCCCTACGGCTTCAAGGAACGCGACATCCTGGACAAGCCCCTGCCCGGCTTCTGGGTGTCCAAGCGGGACGGCCCGCGGCTCGAGTCCCTCGCTCGCAGCGGCGCGGGGCGGGCGCGGCTGCACCTCGCGGGCTTGCGGGAGCCCGGACTGACCCACAACATCGTGGGCGAGGTGGCCGGAGACAGCTCCACCGACGAGGTGATGGTCCTGTCCTGCCACCACGACTCACCCTTCGAGTCCCCGGTGGAGGACGGCTCGGGCGTGGCAGTGGTCCTCGCCCTGGCCCGCCACTTCGCCGCGCACCGGCCCCTGCGGCGGCGGCTCATCGTCGCGCTCACCGCCGGTCACTTCTACGGCTCGGTCGGCACCCGCACCTTCATCCGGGACCACCCGGAGGTGGTGCGCCGGGCCGCGGCGGCCATCTCGATCGAGCACGTGGCCCACGAGGCAACCGAGGGGCCCGACGGCGCGCTGGCGCCCACGGGACGGCCCGAGGCCACGGGCATCTTCGTCCCCTTGAACCGCGCCGTGGCCGACACCGTGCTGGACGCCGTCCGCCGCCATGACGTGCGCCGCACCGTCCTCCTCCCGGCTGAAGGCCCCCTGGGCCCCTACCCGCCCACCGACGGCGGCGACTGGTGGGAGGCCGGTGTCCCGGTGGTCGACCACATCTCCAACCCCGTCTACCTCCTCACGGACGACGACGCCCTCCACTGGGTGGACAAGCCCCGCCTCCCCAAGGTGGCCGCCGCCTTCACCGACATCCTCACCCACCTGGACACCCTGGACCGCAAGACGATAGCCAAGGTGGACTCCCGCCCCTACCACCTGCTCATGAAGGTCCTACGCCACGTGGCCTATCACAAGACCACCCACTTCGGACTCCACCCGGTCTACTGACTTGCTGGGGAATTGCGCCCGCGCCAGACAAGGGCGCTGCCGGTCCTGCCGCCCGTCAGGAAGCGGGGCAGGTCCGGCAGCGCCGTCGACTGGGATACCGGTAGAGGTTCGGCGCCACGCCTCATGATCCCCAGTGGTCCCGGCGGCAAAAAACGGACGGTGCTTTTCAGAAGATCATCGTGAGGGGCCGGGGCCGAAGCACCGCGCTCTAGGGACAGTTGAGCGTCAGCGAGTAGTCCCCGTCCGGAGGAAAGCCAAGGAAGTCGAACTCCACGACGATGTAGTAGGTCTGACCTGCGGTGACCTGGAAGTTGACGTTGTCGTCGCCCGTGTCGTCACCGAAGTCGACGCAGAGGTGCTGATTGCAACCGCCCTCGAGGATGTACACGTCCAGGTCGTCGGGGATCCAACCGTCCTGAGCCACATCCAGGTTGACGCTGGCGAGCCCCGTGCCGGTGGAGACGAAGGAGAAGATGTCCTCCGGACCCGTGGCCGCGTTGGTGGAGCAGGAGGTCATGTAGTTGATGTCGTCGTCGAAGCGAAGGAGCCAGAAGGCGCCGCCGGAAATCGACGTGTTGCAGGAGATCACCGAGTCGGCGCCGCAGGTCTGCTCCCAGTGGCAGGAGGCGTCGCAGCCGTCACCGCTGGTGGTGTTGCCGTCGTCGCAGTCCTCGCCCACCTCCACGTTGTTGTTGCCACAGACGCTGGTGGAGGTGCAGCCGCCCTCGTCGAAGGTGCAGTTGGCGTCGCAGGCCAGGGTGCCGCCGCTGTAGCCCAGGCCGACACAGGTCTGGCCGTCCAGGTTGCCGCCGTCGCAGTCCTCGCCCGAGTCGATGGTGCCGTTGCCGCAGGTCACCGACACGCAGGCCGATGTGTCGTAGGAGCAGCCCGAGGTGCAGCCCAGGGTCCCGCCCCCTGGGAAGCCCTCGCTCACGCAGGTGCCGCTGCCGAGCAGGGCGCCGTCGCAGTCCTCGCCCGAATCGATGACGCCGTTGCCGCAGGTCACGTAGGCGCACAGGGACGTGTCGTGCGTGCAGTCCGTGGCGCAGCTGAGGATCCCCGAATCCCACCCCAGGCTCGTGCAGGTCGCGCCGCCCAGGTTCGCGCCGTCGCACTCCTCGGTCCCCTCCACCACGCCGTTGCCGCAGGGCGGCGCGCCCACGCACAGGGTCGTGTCATAGTGGCAGGTGGCGCTGCAGGCGACGGGGCCCGAGTCGTAGCCGAGGGACTGACAGGTGGCCCCGCCGAGGTTCGCGCCGTCGCAGTCCTCGGTGGGGTCCAGGGCGCCGTTGCCGCAGGTCTGCACACACACCGAGGGCGCCCCGTCGCAATGCCAACCGTCCTCGATCATACAGGCCGCGTCGCAGCCGTCTCCGTCGTCCAGGTTGCCGTCGTCGCACATCTCGCCGGGGTTCATGGCGCCGTTGCCGCAGGAGTCGTTGTTGCAACCGCTGGTGTCGATCTCGCAGTCGGCGCCGCAGCGCAGGTCGCCGCCGGTGAAGAACTCGGTCAGGCAGGTGCGACCGCTGAGGTTGGTGCCGTCGCAGGCCTCGCCGGGGTCAATGACGTCGTTGCCACAGGTTCCACCGGTGCACCCATCCACCACCAGGTGACAGGCCTCGTCGCAGGTGACCGTGCCCGAGCCTCTCCCGAGGCTCTCGCAGGTGGCGCCGCCATAGTTGGTCCCGTCGCACTCCTCTCCACTGTCCAGCCGGCCGTTGCCGCAGGGCACCTCGTCGGGCACCCCCTTGGCGCACCCACCCAGGCTGCCAAGGGCCAGCAGGAGCAAAGCCGCCGCTACCAATCCGGTGGTCACGGCCATCCGCAAGCCTCTGAGAGCGACACCGATCAAAGCACCTTTGCAGTTTCCGTCATTCCCGCGAAAGCGGGAATCCATCTGACTACAGGCGAGAATATCCCTGGATTCCCGCATTCGCGGGAATGACAGTGTAGGGACAAAACCACTCGTCTTGACCACTGCTCTCAGAGATCGGAGTACAATCGTTCTAATCATCATGATTTCATGCTCTTGTGCCGGTCTGGCACGGAGCATAACACGGATGCAGAAGTTTGGAAAACCACATCGACCCCCCCTTCCCTCTTTGCCGGAACATTCAACGCACCACGGATGTCATAGTGTCGTTGGCAACGCCAACGCGGTGATTGGTCGTCGGCGAATGCCAAGGCGGTGATTGCGAGGATGAAGGAACGCTCCCTGACCTGGACCCTGCTGCTGAGCCCCGTAGTCCTCGGCGGCGGGTTTCTGCTGGTGGTGTGGCTGCCGGGCCGCGGGTCACCCGGGAACCAGAAGCCACCGTCCACCAAACACGCCGACGACCCGGAGCTTCGGCCGCGACGCAGGCCCTCGCCACAACGCCGCCCACCCCGCCCACGCCCTCGCGCCGCGGTCCGCCCCCTGGACCACCTCACCGATCAGGGGCTGCGCGCCATCCGGCGAACGCTGGCGCTGAACAAAAAGGACTTCGCCAAGGCGGGCTTCGTGCCGATCCCGAAGCCGCTGCCCGGGGACTGGCGCCTGGGCCCAGGGCGCAACGAGGAGCACCAGACCTGGTCCCAGTACACCCGCGCCGAGCCCAACGGCTCCAAGGGGAGACGCCGCCTTCTGGTCATGCGCCGCATGGGCCCCTGTATCGCGCGCAAGCGCCTCCACCTCGAGCCCCTCCGGCGCTGGATGGCCGCCTTCTTCGGGCGGCCCACGCGGTGGGGCGAGCCCCTGCCCTTCCCCGACAGCGGGAGGCCGCGCCGGCTCACCGACGGCACCGGGTGGCGCCAGCACCACGCCGGAGCCATCCTCAGGCAGCTACGAGACCACGTCCCCGACCACGCGGCGGCGCTCCTCGCGGTGACCTGCGAAGACCTCTACCCCGAGCCGAGCTGGAACTTTGTCTTTGGCATGGCCACCTTCCGCGCCCGGGTGGGCGTGTACTCCCTGGCGCGGCTCTACCCGTCCTTCGATGGCCAGCCCTGGACACCTGCCGCGGGCCGCCTCGGGCTCCTGCGCGCGCTGAAGCTGCTCACCCACGAGACCGGGCACATGTTCGGCATCCACCACTGCCGCACCTTTCACTGCATCATGAACGGCTCCAACAGCCTCGACGAGTCGGACCGCGCCCCGCTGCACCTGTGCCCCCTGTGTCTGTCCAAGCTGGCCTGGAACCTGAAGCTGAGCCTGCGCCGCCGCTACGCCGCCCTGGCTCGCTTCCTCGCTCACCACGGGCTCAAGGACGAGGCGGTCTGGTATTGGCGGCAGTCGCGCCGCCTGGCTAGGGCGCGGGCTCGTACACCACCGAGCCGTCGACCTCGTAGACCGTGATGAAGTAGTTGGCCGGGACCCACGAGAGGTGGGTCACGGCGAAGTCGATGTTGGGCCAGTGGATCTCCACGGCGTCCGCCACGCAGGTGCCCGCCAGGCCGAAGTACTGGGTGAAGGGCAGCTGCAGCCCGTAGTGGCCGTAGCCGCCGCCCACCTCGCGGATCTGGCTGAAGGAGCCCACCGTGACAATGATCCGCGCACCCACGGCGGACACGTTGGACAGGCCCGCCCCCGCGCCCACCAGCCGGATGGCCATCCAGTTGGCGCCCTGCCCCACCTCGTTTCGGTACAGGTGCACCTCGGGGCGACGCCAGGGACAGGGGGGGTTGTCGCTGGCCGAGCAGCGCATGGTGGACGAGCCGATGATCAGGTCCAGGTCCCCGTCGCGGTCGAAGTCCAGCACGCCGTGGCTGTTGCCGTAGTAGTGGTTCACGCCGGACTCCTCGGAGATGTTCAGAAAGTAATGGGTGTGCGTCTGCCGGAACATCGAGTCCGCGTTGCCGGGGTAGTCCGAGCTGCCCAGGAAGATGTCCAGCAGCCCATCGTTGTCGAAGTCGAAGAAGGAGGCCGTGATGTCCCCCTCGTTCCAGTCCACCGCCGCCCACTCCCGCGCCAACCCCTTGCTCTCGTTGCCCGGGCGCTCGAAGCGCCAGACCGCCCCGGCGCCATCGTTGAGCAGCAGCTGGGAGGGATCCGAGGAGCTGCCCGCCCAGGAGTGCCGGATCTCGGCGTTGTACAGGTCCATGTCGCCGTCGTTGTCGATGTCGCCGCACACCGTGGTGAAGGTGTTGCCGCCGAGACGATAGGGCTGGTCGTCCGACCCGCTGTTCCAGTAGTCCTCGGCCGGGCAGCCCCAAGGGGATGGCCCGGGGTGGGCCGCGCAGTCCGGATCCGTTGGCACGTCCAGGCAGTGGCACCGGAAGAAGACGTTGTCCCCGTAGTCCATCTCCTCGTCCATGTTCGCGCCCACGTCGGCGGCGATGTTCACGAAGCCGACGCCGTCGTCGTTCCGCCAGACCATGTTCGGCTGGCGGCCATAGGTGCTGGTGATCAGGTCCGGGTCGCCGTCTGAGTCCACGTCGCACACCGTCACGCCCCAGGTGGGCCGGTGCTGCTGATCGGTCGCGTAGGCGCCCGCGACGGTGGTCAGCCCCACCTCGTCGGTCACGTCTGTGAACTGCCCGGTGCCGTCTCCCCGAAAGAGCCGGTCCTGCTGCGCGAGGTTCAGCGCGCCGTAGATGCCGTAGTCGTAGCCCACGAAGAGGTCCACGTTGCCGTCGAGGTTGTAGTCCACGAAGGCCGCGGAGGTGGGCGCCCGTCGCGTGTCCATGCCGGCGGAGGTGTCGCTCTGATCCGCGAACGTGAAGGTCCCGTCCCCGTTGCCCAGCATCACCTCCGAGCGGTCGCCGGGATCCTCGGCCACGTCGTCCTGGAGGTGGGTGCCGCTGAAGAGATCCACGTGGCCGTCGTTGTTCACGTCGGCGAAGACCGCGAAGTGGGTCACTCGTCCGGTGATGTCGCCTTCCCGGGTGAGGGTGTAGCCAGACTCCAGGGTCCACTCCTGAAACACCGTCCCGCCCGGGTCGCCGGTGTTGACCAGCACCCGCTTGGACCAGGCCGTGGCGTCGAGGGTGTGGTCGTCCCGTGCGTTGCTCATGCGGTGCAGGAACACATCTGGATAGCCGTCTTCGTTGATGTCCACGATGGCCACGCGGTTGCCGAGAACGTCCAGGGCCGAGGCGTCCATCCCCGCGGCCACGGTGATGTTCGTGTAGTGAGGACCCTCGCCGAGGGGGATGGGCGACTTGCACACGAGCGCCGGGCCCCGCCACACGGTGCAGCCCCTGGGATCGCAGCTCATGTCCGGCGCGGGCAGGCAGGATATCCCGTCGTCGCAGAGACCATCGCACGACGAGCAGTCGCAGGTAGGTAGGCACACCGCGTAGGTCCCGGTCTCCACCACCAGGTCCCGGCAGCGGAACCCGGAGGGGCAGCCCTCCGGCGAGCCCTCCACGGCGCAGGCCCCGCCCTCGGCGACGACGCCGCAGATCCCCGCCGCGCAGAGGCCGTCGGCGTCTCCGGCGCCGGCGCAGTCAATGTCCAGGGTGCAGGCGCTCCCCGCCGGGATCCCACCCCCCAGGGGCGCGGAACACTTCTCACCGCCGTCGTCACCGCAGCCCGACAGCAACACAACCGCAACCACCGGCGACGCTAAGAAAAACAGGGTGTCTTTGCGCATGGATACAGTCCTAGATCTCCGTTGGGGCCTTGGCGCCGGTGGCCAGCCGGACGGGCTTGGACAGAGCCACCCTGGGGCTGACCGCCAGCCGCAAGGTGGGCCCCAGCCGCACCCGGATGGGCTCGCCCGTGCCATGGACCACCTCGCCGTCCACCGTGAACATTCGCTCCTCGGTGCGGATCTCCACGTCCGTGGCCAGGTCGTTGACGTACCGCGGATCCACCGGGTAGGAGTCCCGCCCCACGTAGGACATGGCGATGGCCTTCCAGCCGGAGACGGGCTTGATGAGCGACTTGGGATCCACCGGCAGGAGCCCGCGCATGAGGGCGGGCAGCCACAGGGCGATCTCCTGCTTGGTCACGGCGTAGGCGCCCAGGTAGAAGTTCTCACGGGTGCGCATCTTCACGAAGGGCTCCACGCCGATGTGCAGGCGCCCGGTGGAGTTGCAGAACAGCGCCGTCCACCGGTCGTAGGGCAGCCGCTCCCCGTTGTGGTAGACCTCCGCCTCCAGGGGCCGCAGGATCTCCCCGTACCTCGGCGGGAGGTTGCTCCACACGGCGGTCAATGCCTGCCCCACGATGGACAGCGCCGCGGCCTTGCCCTTGCCGCCGTTCTCGTACTCGTTGAGGACCCGCACGATGGGCCCGCAGCCAAACGTGAAGCAGTGCCGGGGCACCACGCCCTGGCGCACGGTGATCACCGGCACCTCCTTGGTAAGCAGGTCGCCGCTCCGATAGGACCGCACAACGTCGCGGAAGTTGCGAGCGGGCTTGTTGGCGAAGCCGCACCACCGCGCCGTTACGTTCATGGTGCCCCCGCCGATGAACGCCAGCGGGGGGCCGTCGTGGCGATCGGCGTACATCTGATCCAGGATGGCCTGGATGGTGCCGTCGCCGCCATAGACGCACACCAGGCGGGTGCGGTCGCTGAGCATCGCCAGGGCAGGTCCGATGTCCTCGATGGAGTCGGTGACGATCCAGCGTACGTGGCTCGACTCGGCCGAATCCAGGATGGAGGCGAGCTCCTTCCACCGGCCGCCGGCGCGGGGGTTGCACAGCAGCACGATGTCGCGCTCGGGGCTCGTGGGGTGCGGTCCGGTAGGGGACGCCTGTCTCGGGCTCATGAAAGAACTGCCTCGCGCCGGGCCGGCGCTGTCAAGGGGGTGTGGTGGTTCCTATCTACATCACGATGGTCTGGCAGCCGAGGATGATGTCCACCTGCACGGACTGGCCGGCCATCACCGCGTCGCAGGCCGCGCCGATGAGCTCCACGTTCTCCAGGGACGCGTCGTAGTCCCAGCAGCCGGGCGCGGTGTCACACGGGTTCGAGGGATCCGACCGGCGGGCCAGGTCCTCGATGTCGCCGTCGACGGTGCTGCGCACGTTGACCTCGCTGATCTCCAGGCCGCCCGGCGGATCGGGCAGGTCGAAGGTGCAGCCCACGGTCTGCCCTCGCACCACGGAGATGGCGTCCGCCACCGCCTGGACGGTGAAATTGCCCTGGGTCATGTCGAAGTGGCAGGACTCGGTGGGGTTGCTCCCGGGATCGGTGAACGGGAGGACCGCGTCACAGGTCGCAGAAACATAGTCCGGCGCCCCCGCCATGGCGATGGAGCTCAGGGCGCCGCGCATGTAGTAGGGCGGCTGCTGTGCGGCGGTCGGGTCGTAGGTGTCCGATCCCGGCACCCCGATGACGAAAGTCAGCACAGGAGCGGTGGCGTCCTGCTCCTTCTGCTGGACGAGGGTCACGATGTTCTGCGGGTGCTCCCAGTCGGCGCAGCCGTTGGCGTCCATGAAGGCGGTGCGGGTGGACAGGGACGTGCAGCTGATGCTGCCGTCGGTGACCACCAGCAGCACCCGCTTTCCCTGCTCCGGCCAGGCCTGGAGGTCCGTGCTGCTCCAGAGGATCGCGTCGTACAGCGGCGTGCCGTCCGGGTCCCCCGACAGCGGGGCCTCGTTCGCCAGCCAGTCCTTGATGTCGCGCCGGATCCCCGTGGCCGCGGTGGACTTGTCCGTCCCCGCCAGGGTGAGCGACCACTGCGGGAAGGCCGGGGCCCCGCAGCCCACCTCCGGCAGGATCCAGGAGATACACGCCGGCGCGGGCACCATGCCGTTCGGAGCCGCGTAGAGCCCCACGTAGGTGGTGTCGAAGACGTCCCGATCCAACGCTTGGACGATGGCCTGGGCGGCGAAGTTCCAGCGGTTCTGACTCGCCATCGAGGCGCTCTTGTCCAGCACCACCATCATGGCCAGGGGCGCCTGTTCGGCCACGTAGGTCGCGGTCACGCAGCTCGCCGCGTCCCAGGGGATGTTGCCGTCGACCTGCCCGGAGGCGTCGGGCACCACGAAGCCGTCGTGCCCCATGGAAGAATCCCACCGGGTCCCTCCGCCCACCTCACCGCAGGCCACCGGCCCCATGGCCAGGGTAAAAACCAACATCAGACGCACGACCATGGAGTCACCTCCTCTTTGGACATTTCGCCATATGCCGCAAGAATAGCAAAATTGACGGGCGTCCGGAAGAAATAGCTGCGCCCGAAGCGCTGGGGGGGGCCGGGGCGCTGGGGGGACCGGGGCGCTGGAAGGGGGCCGGGGCCCTCGGGTCGCAAGGGCGGGCTATCCAACGCTGGGGGAGCCGTGGTACCGTGGGCCCCTTGCTACCGGCCTGGGGCGCGGACTGGCGACCCGGCCGACGGAAACCATGCGAAGGAGCACAAGACGATGAGAAGCACAATCTGGGTGGCGCGGTTCGCGTTGATGCTGGTCGGTCCGGCGCTGGTGCTGGGGCCCGTCGGGTGCGGGGTGGACAAGAAGAAGCACGCGGCGGAGGTGAAGAAGGCCAAGGCGCTTTCCAAGAAGCTCGACAAGGTGGGCACCGAGGCCAGGGCCGCCCGGGCGAAGGTCAGTGAGCTCCAGGGGGACGTGGACAAGGCCAAGGCGCAGACCGCCTCGGCGGAAAAGCGCGCCAAGGCCTCCCAGGAAGTGGCGCGGATCATCAAGAAGAACTTCGGCGCCAAGATCAAGGCGTCGGAAAAGGAGATCAAGGCCCTGACCAAGGCGCGACTGGCTGCGGACAGACGCGCCAAGCTGCTCACCAAGCTGGAGGGCACCTTCAAGAAGCTCATCGAGGATGGCCACATCTCCTTGCGGGTGTCCCACGGCCGGATGGTGCTCAAGATGCGGTCCAAGGTGCTGTTCATGTCCGGCTCGGCGAAGCTGCTCAGGTACGGCAAGCGCACCCTCACGCGCATCGCAAAGGTCCTCATGGGCATCGAGGGCAACCACTTCCAGGTGGCCGGTCACACAGACTCCAAGGCCGTCAAGTCCAAGCAGTTCAAGGACAACTGGGACTTGGCCGTGGCGCGATCCATGGCCGTGACGAGGTTCTTGCTGGACCAGGGGGTGCCGGGCAAGATGCTGTCGGTGGCCGGGTTCGCCGAGTTCCAGCCCGTGGCGAGCAACAAGCACGTCTGGGGTCGCAAGATGAACCGCCGCATCGAGATCACCCTGATGCCGTACATCCCGCGGCAGCTGGTCAAAAAGAGGCCCAAGCGGCGGCGACGGCGGCGATAGTAAGTCCTCTGGCGCGGCGGAACCCCATGTCCATCTGGCAATCCCCCTACAGGCCACCCCCCATTCGCTCGAGGGCCGTGATCCGCCCGCACCGCAGCGCCGCTGCCGGCGACGTCGCGGGCGAGGCCCCGCAGCCCATCTCCCCCCCCGACATCATCCCGCTACAGCGGGGCTACTGGACCACCTACGGCAAACAAACCATGGCGTGCGTCCTCGGGCTCCTCCTGTCGCTGCTGTTCGTGTGGGGCTACTGGCCCGACCCCTACGAGCCCGAGGACAGCTCAGCCTCGGTGTACACCTGGCTGGCGGGGATCATGGCGTTGGTCTTGCTGTGCATCCCATTCTTCTTCTTCGCCCGGTGGCGGAGAATGGAGAAGATCTTCGGCGCGGAGATGTACTCGTCCACCGAGGGTGAGGCCAAGCCCGAGCCAGGGGCCGGGGCAGACGAGGATCTCTCGTCCGAGGAGCTCCTCAGGCGCCACCCCAACCGCGGGAAGCTCCTCGACGGAACCCAGGTGGGCCTCGCGGCCACGCTGCTGATCTGCGCGGCTGTGGCGCAAGGCGTCGTCGGCTCGCTGCTGCTGTTCGTCGAGAGCCCCAGCTCCCATGTCGTATCGCCGTTGCTCTGGAGGGCATTCGCGGTGGGGCTGGTGGCCCAGGCGGTCGTGAACCTGGTGCTCGTGGCGGGGATCATGCGCCACGCGGTGAGCGCGCCGCGGCTGGCTTTCTACCTGTCGGTCGGGGGCCTGTTGTTTTCGCTGATCACCCTGAGCCCGCTGGCCATCGCCGCCTGCGCCACGGGCACCGCGCTGATGTGGCGCATGCACAGGGCCTTCCAGATGATGCTCGCCCGGGTGGCCGAGCCCGAGAAGCAGGATCCCCTGGAGGCCTACTACCACAACCTGCTGCAGCTGCTGGTGTGGGTGATGCGCGCCGACGGCCACTGCGACCGCAGGGAGGTCGCCAAGATCAAGACAACCTGTGACTCCATGAACATGTCGGCCTGGGAGCGGGACATGGTGATCGCCTCGGCCAACCTGTACGACCGTGGGGACCTGCGCGACGCCGCGGCGCGGTACCTGGTGGCCGCAGAGGCCGCGTCCATTGCGGATCCCGGCCATTCCCTGATGGTGGTAGCCGCCGCCGTGGCAGGCGCCGATGGCGTCATCGTCAAGGAGGAGGCCGACGCGATGCGTGACCTGGGCAAGGCCGTGCGCCTGGCCCCCGACCACGTGGACCAGCTGCTGCTGCAGCAGCAGCTCCACCTCGAGGCCCTGGACGCCAAGAGGGCCCACGAGCTGCTCCACCTCGACGAGGGCGCCACCCCGGCCCAGGTGGAGACGGCCCACCTCGCCCTCGCCACCGACCTGAACAAGAGCCGCTATGGGCACATCGGGACGACCCTCGCCGACCAGGTCCACCAGCGCCACGCCATCCTGGACCGCGCCCGGGACCTGCTCCTGAAGGAGGCGAAGGCCTGACCCCTCCCCTGGTGCCCTGCCCCACCCCGCCCGCAGAAAACGCGAACCAAGCCGCCTCCCGAATGTCTGAGTAGTATCGCAAGGCCGACCGGGACCGCCGGCCCGAGCCCGCCGACATCGAGGAGGTACCCCATGGCGAAGAAGAAGAAGCTCCGTGATCTGTTCAACGCAGGCGAGCTGAACCTGCTGCCGATCATGAACCTGATCTGCCTGCTGATCCCCTTTCTGCTGTTGGCCGCCCAGTTCGTGAAGGTCGGCGTCATCATGGTGGAAACGCCACATGTGACCCCCAACCTGGGACGCCAACCCCCGCCCAAGGAGCGGCTCGACCTGACCCTGGTGCTGACCGACCGAGGCTTCTATCTCAAATCGGCCAAGGGATCCGAGTGCCCCCCCGGTGTGGCGCAGGACAAGAAGCTCTGCTTCAGCCGTGAGGATGGCAAGGTCACGCCCAAGGTCCTCAAGGCGCTCCAGCTCCACCTGTGGCGGCTCTACGCCTCCAAGTACAAGGACTTCCGCTACGCCAACCCCGACGACCGGCACGCCATCACGGTGACCCCCGAGCCCAACGTACAATACGAGGATCTCGTCAAGACCCTGGACACCATCCGCGAGGTGCCCACCAACCCCACGGACCCGCCCCTCCAGGCGGCCGTGCCGACCAGCGGCTGTGCCCTGGTGTACGACCGCAAGGGCGCCACCTGGGGATACACCAACCACGGCGGCAACAGCGTCAAGGACACCGCCTGCATGTACCACCGGATCACCCTGGCCCTCGGGTCCTCCTGAGCCACTCGCAGGGCGGTGGCCGCGGTCTCCCCCATGGCGATGAGCCGGTCAGTCATGGACACCGACGAGCCCAGGGAGAACCAACCGCGGCTCCAGGTGTCCGGCAGCTCGGGGGCAGCGCAGTGCACACCCGATTCCGATAGGAGCGCGAAGCGTCCCCACCCGACGCACGCTACGGCCCCGCTACTTGGGAGTGGGGAGGTCGAGGGGCCTACTGGCCATGGGCTTGGGGACCTTGTCGAGCTTCCGCCTGGACACCGTGGCCCCGCGCCTCTTGTAGAGTTTGCCCAGCGTCTTGGTCTCCCACAGCGTGATCTTGGCATTCGAGCTCACGTAGAAGGCGCGCATCTTCCCCTCGATGACCCCGCCAACAGCGGTCACCTTCGCGCTGCTCCCGACATAAACGCCGTCGGTCCTCCCCTTCACTTTGACGTTCTCGAGCCTCACCTCGGCGTCACTTCCCAAGTGCATCCCCTGTCGCAGGCTGGTCAGGCTCCCCCCCTTCACCGTGACCACGGCCCCATTTCCGACGTAGATCGCCGCGCTCTTGCCAAACACCTTGGTGTTCTCCACGGTGGCCCGCGCGCCGGAGTTCACGGAGATCCCGTGATTCTGGGTGCCGTGCAAGGTGCTGTTCTTCACGGCCAGCACGGCGTTGCCACTGACGTACACCCCGCTCTTCCCCTTGAAGTCCACCTTGTTCAGGGTGACCTTGCAGTGACCGCTGGCGTAGATGACGATGTCCCACACGTGCGCCGTCTTGCCGCTGATCTTGATCACATCGTTGCCGCTGCAGCGCAGGGTGCCGTTCCCCTTCCACATCCAGACCTTCAGCTTGCCCCGCAATGTGCCCGACGTGAAGTAGATGCCCACCACCGCCATGATCAGGATCGCGAAGAAAGTGCCCGCCGAAGCCCCGATGATCTTCCCGATCTTCGCCTTCTTCTTCTTTTTGTCCGACATCGAATCCTCCAACGGGATCTGAAAAGACCGGCAGGTTGCGACGGTTTCAGAATCGCGATGGTAGCACCAATCGGGCAGCGGTGCATGCGCCAGTGCTGGCGGGGTGTCGATCCTGAACGGTGACGTGAGGAGCTGAATAAAATTCAATGATGTCAAGCGATTGACGGCACACCAGGACTCCACCGGTTTTTCACTCCAAGGTCCCGGCAGCATCTCGCGGTCCTAGTACTGCCCCTCGCAGGTGACAGGCGCGGTCCGATGGCACTCGGTGACGGGGTCCAGGGGCACGCCGGCGAGGCGGTCCTCCAGCCAGGCCACCTGTTCGGGCATGGACCACACGGCGGCCTCGACGTGCTCGGCGCCCGCGCACTCCAGGTACTCCAGACGGTATCCGAGCCCACAGAGGCGGTCGAAGTCATCGCGGATCACCGGCGAGTAGACCAGCGTGTCGTCCTCACCGAGCACGAAAAGGACGGGGGAGTCGGAGATGCGCGGGATGGACGTGGTGGCGAAGGAGCTCTCCCGCAGGTAGCATGACCAGGGGTCGGCGCCCGCCCAGGAGCCGCCGAGTCCGGCGACGAGATCGGCGTTGTAGACGTGCTCGACGGCCGTGGCGCCATCGAGCACATCGCCCGCGTCGCAGCCGGCGTACAGGGCCTCGGGCAATGTGCCGGCGACGTCCCAGGGCAGGTCCGAGGACAACAGGTCCGCGAAGGGCTCCTCCCCCTCGTACCAGTAGTGGGCCGAGACCAACATGGCGGCCGTGCCGGCGGTGGCCGGGTTCGGCTCGCTGATGGCATAGTCCGCTATCCCCATGAGATCCGTGGGGGGCACCGCGGCGACGGTGGCCACGACCCGCTCCTCTGGGGCGTAGTAGGGCGCCAGGAGCTCGGCGGCGAGGGCGGCATGGCCCCCCTGAGATATCCCCCACACGGCCAGATCGTCGCGCATGGGAACCGTGAGATCGGGCGACTGGGCCAGGAGCGCCCGGACGGCGCGGACCATGTCCAGAGAGCCGATGGCGGTCTGCTCGATGCTCAGGTAGGCGTGGCGCACCAGGGGCGGCTGGCCGAAGTCGGCCTCCCCGTCGAGGCCGATGAAGTCCGGCGCCACCACCACGTAGCCGAGGGAGGCCACGAGGTAGATCAGCAGCGCGTGCTCGACGCCGGCGGCCGAGGGCGCGCAGGCGTGGGTGAATCCTGTGGTGCCGTGGGTCCACAGCACCATCGGCACCTCCTCCCCGGCCGCCACGTCGCCGTGGGGCAGCCCCACCATGCCCGTGGCCTCCACGGCGCGGCCGCGATCCTGCGTCGTGTACCGCACACGAAAAAGCCGGGCACCGTAGGGCACCGGCACGAAGAAGTCGTAGCCCTCGGGCAAGAGGCCGTCGATGGCCGCGGCCGCCATGGGGCTCAGCACGTCCTCGTCGTGGTGCAGCACCGCGCCCACATCGCCGCGCGGCAGCCAGGCGTAGGGCGCCAGGTCGCAGCCGCCGGGCTCCAGGTACGGCGCGGCATCGTCACCGTCACCGCCACAGGCGGACGCGAGGAGGACCGCCAAAACCAGCGTGGCGATCGTCAGCAACGGACGGGAAAAAGAGCAGGTCGGCGTCATGTAGCGGCCTCGGATCCGGTTGAGCGAGTGGCTGCGCGCGAGCGCGGTATTCGAACCGGTGAGTGTAGCGCATCGGGGCGGCGCCGTCCCGCGGATCGGCATTCCCTTGTTCAATTGGCCGCCAACCGGTAGATTCTCGCCAAATCAGGAGGCTGGAAACATGAAGATCCATCGAGTAACTGTTCTATTCGCAGCGGCCGCTCTGGGCCTGGCGGGCGCGGTGGTCTGGGCGGCCTGCAAGCCGAAGCCGGCGCCCGAAAAGAAGGGGACGGCTGCCGCGGCCATGAAGCCCGGGACCATGGACACCAAGGACCCCATGGGCGCCAAGGACCCCATGGGCGCCAAGGACCCCATGGGCGCCAAGGACCCCATGGGCGCCAAGGACCCCGACCCACCCCAACCGCCCGGCAAGGGCGTGGTCACTGCGCCGGACGTGTGGACCACCGTCCAGGCCGTGAACCAGGGCTGTAAGAAGCACCTGACCCAGGCCGAAAAGCTCAAGACTCAGGTGTTGGCGGTGAAGGGCAAGCGCACCCTGGCCAACACGCTGAAGGTCTACAACGCCATCCTCATCCAGCTGGACCGCATCCTGCCCAAGTCCGAGCTCGTGGCGAACACCAACCCGGCCAAGCCCGTTCGTACGGCCGCGGAGAAGTGCGAGCAGCAGGCCAAGAAGTTCGCCTCCAAGCTCAAGCTCAACCGTCAGGTCTACGAGGCCATCAAGGGAGTGGACACCGGGGGGCTGGACCGGCGCGCCAAGCGGTTCGTGCGGCTGACCCTGCGGGACTACCGCAGGGCCGGCGTGGACAAGGACGCCGCGACCCGCAAGAAGCTGGCCCAGCTCGATGCCCTCCGGGTAAAGCTCGGCCAAACCTTCCAGCGCACCGTCCGGGAGGACAAGCGTTTCATCCTGGTCACCGAAAAAGAGCTGGAGGGGCTGCCCGCGGACTACATCAAGGCGCGCGCGAAGAAAAAAACCGCCGCCGGCAAGATCAAGATCACCACCGCGTACCCCGATTTCTTCCCGTTGCAGTCCTACGCCAAGAGCGAAAAGGTGCGCCGGGCCCTCTACTACGAATACCTGCGCCGGGGCTACCCCAAGAACGCGGCCACCCTCAAGAAGCTGCTCGTGGCGCGGCACACCTACGCCACGCTGCTGGGATACACGGACTGGGCGGACTACGCCGCCGAGGACAAGATGGTGAAGAAAAAGAAGGTCATCGCCGACTTCATCGACAGGGTCGCGGGCCTGGCCCGGCCGAAGATGAAGGCCGACATCACCGACATCCTCGCGCGCAAGAAAAAGGACGACCCCACCGCGACGGCCGTGGGCGCCTGGGACCGCTTCTACTACGTGAAGAGGATCCAGGCCGAGCGGTTCGGCGTGAAGCCCGCCGAGGTGCGCGCCTACTTCGACTTTGCCAAGGTGAAGCTGGGGCTCATGGACGTCGTGCAGCAGCTATGGCAGGTGAAGTTCAAGCGCGTGCCCGCGGCCAAGGTCTGGCACAAGAGCGTAGAGGCCTACGACGTCTTGGACCGGGGTGTGCTCATCGCGAGGTTCTACCTGGACCTGCACCCACGCAAGGGCAAGTACGGCCACGCCGCGGAGTTTCCCATCCACACGGGCATAAACGGCGTGCAGCTGCCCTCGGCCTCCCTGGTGACGAACTTCCCCGACCCCTCCAAGACCGGCGGTGGGCCGGCCCTCACCGAGCACAACCAGGTGACCACCTTCTTCCACGAGTTCGGCCACCTGATGCACAAGCTCCTGGCGGGCCGTCACGACTGGGTGACCCAGTCGGGCATCACCTGTGAGTGGGACTTCGTCGAGGCTCCATCGCAGCTCATGGAGGAGTGGACCTGGGACGCCACGATCCTGGCGCGCTTCGCCAAGCACCACAAGACCGGCAAGCCCATCCCGGCCAAGCTCGTGGCGCGCATGCGCCAGGCCGATGAGTTCGGCAAGGGCGTGCATGTCATGCGGCAGATGCACTACGCCGCCCTGTCATTCAACTATCACAACCGCGATCCCCGGAAGCTGGACCTGCTCGGGCTCCTCAAGACAGTGCAACAGAAGTACAGCCCCTATCCCTACGAAAAGGACACCCACTCCTACTGCAACTTCGGCCACCTCCAGGGCTACAGCTCCATGTACTACACCTACATGTGGTCCCTCGTCCTCTCCAAGGACCTGTTCACGCGGTTCAAAAAAGAAGGCCTCATGAACAAAAGAACCGCCATGGCGTACCGTCGGAAGATCCTCGCGCCCGGGGGCTCCCGGAACGCCGCCGACATGGTGAAGGACTTCCTCGGCCGTCCCCACACCTTTGCCGCCTACGAAGCCTGGCTCAAAAAGTAGTCGCGACCGTCCGCCGGACCCTCGCTCCGCCTCACTCCTGACTCCCTGGCTCCGATCTCATTCCGATCTCGCTTGACCCACCCATCGGTGACATCCGATACTTGCGACAAGGACCAGAAGCGTCAAAGACGAGGACCACAAGCGTCAAAGACGAGGACCACAAGCGTCAAAGACGAGGACCACAAGCGTCAAGGACGAGGACCACAAGCGTCAAGGACGAGGACCTGGAGCGGCTTCGACAGGGGACCGGGCAGCGGGCTGCTCGGACTCGACCCACGGCCAGGTGGCTGGCCACAACCCGTAGGAGCAGTGATGAAACGCATCGGCTTTACTGGAGCGCTGGCATTGGCACCGGCACCGGCGCTGGCATTGACGCTGGCGCTGGCCCTTGGAGCGGCCTGCAGCGACGACGACGTCACTCAGGTCTGCGGCAACGGCGCCATCGAGGGGACCGAGCTGTGTGACATGGACCAGACCGGCAGCGCGGACTGCGTGAGCCAGGGGTTTGCCGGCGGGACGCTGACCTGCAACAGCTCTTGCGATGGCTTTGACACCACGCTCTGCACGTCCGCCGACTGCGGCAACGGCGCCATCGACACCCCAGAGGAGTGCGACGACACCAACCTCGACGGCAACGACTGCGCCTCGGTGGGCAACTACGTGGGCGGCACCCTGGCCTGTGCCACGGACTGCACCTTCGACACGAGCAACTGCACGCCCCCACCGAACTGCGGCAACGGCGCCATCGACACCCCAGAGGAATGCGACGACACCAACCTCGACGGCAACGACTGCACCTCGGTGGGCAACTACGTGGGCGGCACCCTGGCCTGTGCCACGGACTGTACCTTCGACACGAGCAGCTGCACGCCCCCACCTGACTGCGGCAACGGCGCCATCGACGCGAACGAGGACTGCGACGCCTCGAACCTCGACGGCAACGACTGCGCCTCGGTGGGCGGCGGTTTCGCAGGTGGCACCCTCGCCTGCGAGAACGACTGCACCTTCGACACGGGCGGCTGCCTGACCGCATCAGAGACGATCGCCGCCGCCCGGGCCACTGCGGACGGCACCACAACGAGCCTATCGATCAATGCCGCGTGGGTCACCTATATCCGGGATGGGTACGGCACCGACCCCATGGGCGGGTTCCACGTGCAGGTCGAGCAGCTCGGCCCCGCGCTCTTTGTCCAGGCGGACGCCACCACCCTGGGTGCCCTCACGGTGGGTGACGAGGTCACCTTCGACATCCTCGAGATGGACACCGTCTACACCCTTCGGCAGGCCGTCGCCATCGCCAACCTCACCATCGGCAGCAGCGGCCACGACGTCACGACGCTCTATCAGAACGTCAGCGACGCCACGGACCTGGTGACGGCGCTGGACGACTACGAGTCAGAGGTGCTCACCCTGGACGCCACCGTGACGAGCTCCTTCGGCGGTGCCGGACCGGGCTACGAAAAAGCGGAGATCGAGACCGACGCAATCCCGAGCGATGGCACGCTGTTCGTGCGCATCCCGACCTCCGTGCTCGCCGGTCTCAACCTCGCGCCCGGCTGCCAGATCACGGCCACGGGCGTCCCCATGTGGCGCTACGACACCGAGGCCCAGGTGGGCACGTGGGACGCGGCGGACCTGACGGTGAACACCTGCCCCGCCCCGGAGGTCACGGGCGCCGCCGCGGTGAACGCGGTGGACGTGGACGTCACCTTCAGCGCCAGCATCGACGTCGCCAGCCTGACCAGCGTGCCCACACAAATCACCTTTGACCAGGGGGTGAGCGCCGTCTCGGCCGTCGTGAACGGCTCGGTGGTCACGGTGACCACCGACGGCCTGGCCTCGGGCATCACCTACACCGTCACGGTGGCCAATACCGTGACCGACCTGGTGGGCACGGGCGTCCTCCCCACCGCCAACTCCGCGACGTTCGTCTCGCCGGTCGTGAGCGAAATCGACTGCGCCGACGGCCTCGACGAGGACGCCGACGGGTACCCCGACTGCCTCGACACCGACTGCACGTTAGACGCGGCCTGCGCCTTCGGCGCCCAGCTGTACATCTGGGAGCTCGACTCCGACCAGGCGGGCGGCGACACCCAGGAGTTCGTGGAGATCTGGAACAACACCGGCGGTCCGGTGGACCTGGCGGCGGCCGGCGTCTTCCTGGTGTTCGTAAACGGCAGCGACGACCTCATCGACAATGTGATCCCGCTCGCCGGCACCGTGAACGACGGTGAGGTGTTCGTGGTCGGCATGGCCGCGGTGCCCAACGTGGACCAGACCTTCACGGCCTTTTTGCAGAACGACCAGGAGGGTGTCATGGTGGTGTCCTGCACCTCCTGCAACACGAGCGACTTCCCGGACAATCACGACCCCACGCCCTCAGGTGGCACCTTCACCACCTTCAACGGACGGACGGCCACCGTCATCGACGCGCTGGCCTACCACACCAATGACACCATAGACGCCTCGCTCATGGCGGCGCTCGGTGTGACCGCCCAGCACGACGAGGGAGAAACCCACCCGATCTCCCTGATCCGCACCTCGCTAGCGGGCTTCGCGCAGGCCGTTCCGGATCCCGGCAACGTCGGATTCCAGCCCTGAGCAACTGCTCGCAACTGTGGATCACTTTCGATCCGTGGCGAAAGCCGAGGCTAATGCGTGTTCGTGCCGACGGACCAGTCGGTCTGGTTGAACACCGGGTAGGCGCCGGTGAAGGTGCTGCGGACGTAGGCCTGGTTGGAGATGATGTCACCCATGGCGGCCGGTGAGAAGACCAGGGGGCTCGGAAGGGCGGGCGCTGAGGCCCCGAAGAGCAGGACGTCCACCACGTTGGAGCTGACCGAGCAGCTGCCCTGGCACAGCAGCACGAAGCCGTCGTCGTTGGTGACCCAGCCGATGTTGTAGCCGAGGTTGATGTCGGTGCCCGTGCCGAGGCTGCTCTCCACCAGATAGACCACCTCGCCGGGCTGCAGGATCTGCGAGGGTAGCGGGATCGAGGCCGACAGGGAGCCGTCGTGGGTCTGCACCTCCAGGCCCTGGACGTCCGTGGGGCACACCGAGAGGTTGGTGATGGCGACGTAGTCCGGGTCCATGTGGGAGGCCTCCTGGAGGCGGATGGCCTCCCCGAGGGGCAGACACAGAAGCGGGCCGCAGCCCGAGAAGTCGAACTGGCAGCCGGACGTGCAGCCGAGGGTGCCGCCGTCGTGGTTCAGGCTCTCACAGGTCTGGCCGTCGAGGTTGGATCCGTCGCACTCCTCTCCGCAGATCCCCCCCTCCACCGTCTGGTTGCCGCAGATCGGGCCGGTGCCGGTGCACTGGGCCGTGTCGTACCCGCACCACTCGGCGCACGACAGGGTGCCGCCGTCATAGCAGAGGTCCTCGCAGGTGGCGCCATTCAGGTTTGCGCCGTCGCACTGCTCGAAGCCCGTCAGCGCGCCGTCGCCGCAGTCGGGGCAGCAGTCGCCCACGCACAGCCGGCAGGTCTCCCCGTTTTGCGTGTCGCAGAAGTCGTCTCCACAGACGAACTCCCAGGTGCAGGTGGAGGAGCAAGCGTCGCCGTTGTCGGTGTTGCCGTCGTCGCACTCCTCGCCCGTCTCCAGAAAGGCGTTCCCACAGGTCGGGACGCCGTCCTCGTCCTCGCAGCCCGAGTTGCAACCGTCGCCATCGACGTTGTTGCCGTCGTCGCACTCCTCGTCGGCGTAGGGGGGTGGGTCTTCGGTGCCCTCGGACCAGACGTCCAGCATGCCGTCCCCGCAGTAGGGGCAACAGTCCGTCGGGCACTTGACGCAGGTCTCCACGTTCTCCGTGTCGCAAACCCCGTCGCCGCAAACGAACTCCAACAGACATCGGTTCGAGCACCCGTCGCCGGAGACCAGGTTGTCGTCATCGCACTCCTCACCGGGATCCAGCACACCGTCCCCGCAGCCGGACTCCACCTGACACTCGGCGTCACAGCCGTCGCCGCCGACCGCGTTCCCGTCGTCGCAGTCCTCGGGAACCTCCAAATAGCCGTTGCCGCACACCGGCAGGCCGTCCTCATCGACGCAGGTCTCGCTACAGCCGTCACCCGACAAGGTGTTGTCGTCGTCGCACTGCTCGCCATAGTCCAAAGTGCCGTCCCCGCAACCGACCTCCAGCTGGCAGATGGAGCTGCAGCCGTCCCCGCCCCGGTCGTTGCCATCGTCACACTCCTCGCCCAGCTCGACCAGGCTGTTGCCGCAGAAGGACTCGCTCAAGCACTCGGCGCTGCAGCCGTCACCGTCGACGGTGTTGCCGTCGTCACACTGCTCGCCCTCGTCGAGGATGAGGTCGCCGCATTTTCCCGCGCCGCCGTCGTCGCCACACCCGAAGGACGACGCAAGCCCGCACGACAGGATCACGACGAACATCCAGCCACCCGTGAAAATCGCTGATCTGGTCATGGTGCACCTCTCCGGTTCTCCATACAATAACACGGCCTAATTTCAGGGACCGAGGCAACAATAAAAACCGGCTAGCGCCCGAGGTAGACCCGCCCGGTCACGGCGCTCGCCGTCAGCAGCATGATCCAAACGGCGGACACCGCGCCCACAAGCCCCCACATGAGGGCCATGTCTGGCGATGAGGGCAGCGTCAAGGCCATGCCCACGCTCGTGGTGGCCGACGCGACCAGCGCCACGCCGGCACCTACCCACCAGCGCCCCGCCCGCCCGGCTCCGATCCGGCGCAGGCTCCACACGAACCCCCGTGCGTAGGTAACGCCGGTTCCCAGGGTGATGGTCAGCACCACAGTGGGCCCGGCGATCTTCGCCGGCAGGGCAATGAACGCCAGGGTGAGCACCACCAGCACCAGATCCGCGTAGGACACGTGCTCGGCGCCGTGGGAGTCCACACGGGTCACGCGATAGACCCGCAAAAAGGCACGCCCCGCCCGGCGGCCGAGGGCCACGATGATGAGCACGAAGATCGTCCAACCGCCCCAGACGACCCATTGGCCCCAGGTGAAGCCGAGCCACCCCGGCGCCGTGGCCCAGTGCAGGAAGATCCCCAGCGCAGCGGTCTGCTGGACAAAGGTCTTGAACCGCCCCGCCTGGCCCGTGTGGATGGGTACGCCCAGCTCGTTGGCGGCGATGCGCAGCCCAGACACGAAGAGCTCCCGGAACACCAGAGCCGACAGCGCCCAAACGGGGAAGGCCCCATGCACCGTCAGAAAGGCGAAGATCGCCAAAGTCACCAGCTTGTCGGAGGTCTGGTCCAGGAAGGCCCCCAGCGTGGAGGTCCAGCCGTACCGCTTGGCCAAAAACCCATCCAGTCGATCGGTGAGGGCCGCCAGGGTCACCACCACCAGCCACGCCACGGGCCAGGTGCCCCGGGTGGCGAAGTGGCGCCCGATGAAATACAGCGCCAGAAAGACCACGACCACCCGCGCCACACAGATGGCGTTGGGAAGCTGGTGTAGCCCCACCCAGGAGCGCCGGGGCCGCTCCCCGGTCGAGCGCTGATCTCGTGTCTCGGCGGCGACGTCGTCCACGGCCCCAGTAATACCCCAAGCCCGCGCACTGCGGCCAGCCTTTCGCCCCAAAGGACTGCCGTTCCCAATTGCTTGACCCTGGCCGAATCCCGACACTAGGATTGGACGCACCAGTCAAAGGTGACGTTTGTCCGAATTCGGCCTCCAGGCGGCGCTTGCCCTCATGTGGGTTCCGCTGTACCTGTTCCTCGCGGTGTACTACGCGATCTTCGCTCTGCGAGAGCGGTACAACCTGTACTTCTCCTTCATGTGGGCGCTCATGGGAGTCTACGCCTTTGCCTGCGCCGGCCTCTACTCCGCTCCGGATCCCGAGGCGGGCGTGGGATGGCAGCGCCTCCAGATGCTGAGCGCGGCCTTTGCCTTCCCCACCATCCTGATGTTCATGTCCGCCTTCTCGGGGCAACGCCTCCACCGCGCCGTCGTGGGTGTGCTCTTCGGGACCGGCGTCCTCATCGCGATCGGTGTCTACCTGACACCCTGGTTCTTCACCACCACGCCCGCGGCAAAAGCCTTCACAATGTGGGGGCTGGCGATCCGGTATCCAGAGATGAAGCCAGGCTGGTTGGGCGAGGTCTGCTTTGCCTGGTGGATGCTGCTCCTCACAGCGTCGTTGCTCCTGTTGATCAAAGCCGTCCTGCAGAAACGGCGCGGCGGGTTGACTCTCCTGTGCGGCCTTGCGCTCATACCCCTGTGCGCAGTCAACGACATCCTCGTGGCCACCGATGTCTACCAGTTTCACTACCTGACCGAGCACGGCTTCGCGGGCTTCGCCATCGCCGCGGCGTTCTTCATGCTGGACCGGTTCCTCATGGCGCGGCGGGACCTGGAGCAGCAGGGCCGGCGGCTCCTGCTGGCCAACCAGGAGCTGCAGAGCCTCGACGCCATGAAAGAGGACCTGCTGGCCAACATCTCTCACGAGCTCCGCACGCCCCTGGTCTCCATTCGCGGCTACGTCGAGATCATGCTCGAGGGGAAGCTGGGGCCCATCACCAAGGATCAGGCCGACGGCCTCGGGGTCGCCCTACGAAACGTCTCGCGCCTGCTGGGACTCATCGGCAACCTGCTGGACTACGCCACGCTGCGGGACGGCCGCGTGAAGCTCAAGCGCAAGACGCTCGACCTCAGGGACGTGGTGATGGAGTCGTTGGAGGCCGCCGCGCCTCAGATCGAGGAGGCCGGGCTTCGCCTGGTGCGTGACCTGCCCACCGATGACACGCTGCTGGTGCGTGGCGACACGGGAAAGCTCCGGCAGGTGTTCGACAACCTGCTGTCCAACGCCATCAAGTTCACCGCCCCTGGAGGAGAAATCCGCGTGGACGCGAGCCGCTCCTCCGAGGGGTGGATCCGCTGCGCGGTGCAAGACAACGGCATCGGGATACCAGCCCCGGAGATGGCCCGGATCTTCGAACGGTTCTATCAGGCGGGCCCCGCGAGGCGTGGGCAGGAAGGCGCGATGTCCAGCGCCGGCGTGGGGCTGGCCATCGTACGGGAGATCGTGCGACTGCACCTTGGTGACGTGGTGGTGCAGAGCACCGAGGACCAGGGCTCCCGATTCGAGATCCGCCTGCCCAGGGCAGCCCGGACCGAGGATCTGGTACCGCCGCCCGGCGCCGTTGACAAGGCGCTGAGCACGCGGCCTTCGCTGCTGCTGGTGGACGACGATCGGGAGGTCGTCGAGTTTTTGTCGCTGGCCATGCGGGGCGAGGGCTACGTGGTGCAGATCGCCAAGGACGGGGACACCGCCCTTCGGCTGTGCGAGGACCAGGACTTCGACCTGTTGCTCCTGGACCTCACGATGGCCGGCACGAGCGGCGTTGATGTGTTGGAGACGCTGCGCGCCGCCCCCAAGACCCGGGCGCTGCCGGTGATCATCGTCACCGCGCTGGCCAGCGACGATGTGCGGCTGAAGTGCCTCGCGGCCGGGGCCAACGACTTTCTGCTCAAGCCCGTGGCCGTGGAAAACCTTCGGCGCGTGGTGGCCCGAGTCCTGAGCCTACCCACCGGTGAATAGCCCACCCCAAACGCTCTCCGGGCGGCCACCCCTTGACGCCCCCTCGGGAGATCGGCGATCTTCTAGGCGCACGACGAATGTCCCGGGCCACGTGGCCCTTTCGCCTGTGAAGGAGTCGAGTGTCCATGAGGTCAGTGAGATTGCCCGCGATCAGCGCCATGCGTACGACAGGCATTGCGCTGGCGCTCGGCGCCGCGGCGCTGGTGTCGCCCGTGCCCGAGCGCCGGGCCGAAGCCGAAACGGTGCAGTCCTGCCGGCGCAAGGGGTGCAAGCTGAACATCGACACCTACAAGTGCGTGTGCCCACGCAAGCGCCCCCGCGTCTCTGCCGCCCAGCGCTGCAGGCGGCGGGGCTGCGTCTACCAGCGGCGCCGCCGGAGGTGCGTGTGCCGCAGGCGCACCGTGGCACGCAGGGTGAAGCCCCGACGTCCGGCCGTGCGGCCTGCGGGATCGCCCAACAAACGTACCGGCATCCGCTGGGTGACCATCGGCGGGGGCACCTTCCTCATGGGCGCCAAGCACAGCAAGGGGATCCGCCCGGTGCGCCGCGTGGCCGTGCCCACCTTCGACCTGTCGCGCTCCGAGGTCACGGTGGCCCAATACCGACGCTGCGTGCGAGCGCGGATCTGCAGCAAGCCCCGGCGGGGCAGGGGCTGCACCTACTACCTCAATAACAGCGCCCGGATGGCGATGAGCTGCGTCACCTGGCACGAGGCGCGGACCTACGCCAAGTGGGCAGGGGGACGGCTCCCCTCCGAGGCGGAGTGGGAGTACGCGGCCCGCAGCAGGGGCAAGGACAAGAAGTTTCCCTGGGGAAACGCGCGCCCTACCTGTAAACACGCCGCAATGAGCCAGGCCGCATGCCGGATCAATCACCCCCAGGTCGTCTGCCAGCGACCCGCGGGGCACACCGAGCAGGGGATCTGCGACATGGCCGGCAACGCGTGGGAGTGGACCGAGGACGTGTATCACCAGGGCTACTCCGGAGCCCCCACAGACGGCAGCGCGCGGACCAAGCCCCCTCACTCCAATCGGATCATCCGGGGCGGCGGCTGGGCCCAAATGCCGTCCAACATCCGGACGCGATACCGCAAGGCTCGACGGGTCAACGGGAGAGCCAGCTGGATCGGGATCCGCCTGGCGAGGGCCAAACCGTGACGCGCGGAGGCGAAGGCCGAGAGACCGGGAGCGGGTGATGCAAAAATCCCTCGTCGGACAAAAGATCGGCAACTACGAGATCGTCAGCCTGCGGGGCAAGGGTGGCATGGGCGAGGTGTACGTGGCCCGCCACCCGCTGCTGAACCGAACGGTGGCCGTGAAGGTGCTCTCCCTGGCACTGTCCGACGACGAGGATCTCGTGGCGCGATTCCGCCAGGAGGCTCAATCCGCGGGACGCATCGGCCACGAGGCCATCGTGGAGGTGACGGACTTCGGTGTGCTCGCCGACAACCGCTGCTACTACGTGATGGAGCTTCTGGAGGGGCTGAGCCTGCAGGAGTACTTGGACGAGCACGGCTCCGTCACCGTGGCCGAGGCGGTGGCCATCCTACGCCCCATCCTGGAGGCCCTGGCAGCCGCCCACGCCGCGGGCATCGTGCATCGGGACATCAAGCCGGACAACATCTTCCTGCACCGGGACACCATGGGTCGGCTCAAGCCCAAGCTGCTGGACTTCGGCATCGCCAAGCTGGTGGACCCCACCGGGTCGAGCGCCGGCGTGGCCACGCGCACCGGACAGCTGTTGGGCACCCCGCTGTACATGTCCCCCGAGCAGGCCGCAGGAGAGACCCAGACCATCGGGCCCTGGTCCGACGTCTACTCCGTGGCGGCGGTGCTCTTCCGCATGATCACCGGCAAACCGCCCTACGAGGGCAAGAGCTTCGGCGCCCTGCTGCTCAAGCACATGCAGGAGCCACCACCAAGCCTCAGCGCCGTACGCCCAGACCTGCCACCGGTGCTCAACGGGCTGATCCAGAGCGGCATGGCCAAGGAGCCCGACCAGCGGCACCAGACGGTGCGCTCCTTTTTGCGGGAGCTGGAGTCGGATGTGCCCGAGGGGGAGGCCGTCGGCGAGTCCATCGCGTTGCCCGAGAGCCGGGCGCAGATCGCCACGGAGCCCACCATGCGATCGGGTTCGTCTCCGGGTTCGTCCCCGGATTCGTCCCAGGGCATGTCCCCCACGGCGTTGGCCTCCACCACGCCCGCGGATCTGCAGACTGCGGCGGCGGGCTCGACACCCAGCGCGACGAAGCAGGTCTCGGCCACTGGACGCACGAGCCTCTCGAGCGCCGCCGCCGAGCAGCTCCCGGCACAGGTCGAGGCCGAAGGCGGCGGCGGCAGGGCTCTGCTCATCGGCGGACTGGTGACCGGGGTCCTGATCGTGGCGGCGGTGTTGGTCTGGGTCCTGGGCGGGCTCGAGCGCGAGCGCGCCACCTCGACAAAGCCACCGCCCACCGACGAGATGGCGCGCCCGGCCGCCGCTGCCATGCGTCCACCGCCGCGACGCGCCGCGCGGCGCGGGTCACCCAGATGGGTGCGTATCCAAAAACCGACGAAGCCCGTGACACTCGGCCTCGCCAAGGTCGCCAGGGACGAGCCGTACTTCCGTCACAAGGCGGGCCGGAACTGCTGCTCCAAGACGTTCGACATCCAGGAGCACGAGGTGACCTGGGGCGCGTACGAGGCCTGGGCCCGGGGCCGCCCCGATCGGGTCGTGAAGCCGCCGGCCCATGTGCCCGCCGCTGCGTCCGCCCGCGAGCGCCTGCCGGTTGTGGGCGTAGCCTGGAACCTGGGACTGGCCTATTGCCAATCCCTCGGCGGCACCCTGCCCACCGAGTCACAACACGAGTACGCCGCCCGCGGATCGACCCTCGCACTCAACCCCTGGGGCACAGGACGGGTGGACCTGCTCCGCACGGCTCTGCTGTTGGGCGAGTCGCCCAGGCTGCGCGCGGTCTGCACCGCCGATCAGGACGTGATCCACCACGGCGGTCGCCGCGTCTGTGACCTCGCCGCCAATGCCCTGGAGTGGGCCCTCGGCCCCTACGTCCACCCCGAGACCCCGGACAACCCACCGGACGCCTTCCCCTTCCGTGGCCTCGGGTCCCGCCGCTGGCGCGCAGTCCGCGGCCTTCCGCTCTTGCTGGAAAGAGACCGTGTCCCCCGGGCCGCCAGCCTCTACCGCGCCCCGGGTTGCGTGTCGCTGGATGTCTGCAAGGAAGCCGACCGCCGCAAACAGCTCTCGTACACCGGCTTCCGCTGCGTGCGCCCGGTCCGGGCTCCATAGCCCGGACCACTCATGTGAAGCCCGGGCTACTTCCCGCCGCCCTGGATCACCCGCCACCGGGCCTGCCGCGCCGCGGCCGACCTCCGACAGGCCCGCCGCTTCGCCACCGGCGTGACCATCCGGCAGTAGACCGAATCCTGATACGCGATCTCCGTCAGCTGCTCCCGGGCATACTTCCTCCCCTCCGCTGACGTGTGCTTCGACGCCAGACCCAGGTACCGGGAGAACCACGTGCCCGCGGCGACCCGGTCATTCAGGTAGTCCATGTGGAGGTGGGCCAGGTTGTACAGCGCGTCCGCCGCCGTGGCACGGATGGCAAGCCCCTTTTTGTACTGCAGAGCGGCGAGCCGGTACCAGTGGTCCGCCCGCCGCTTGGGCCTTCCTTTCTCCGCGGGAGCGGTGGCGATGCCGCGGTATGCCACGCCGAGGCCGATGACCGCGTCCACGTTCTTCGGCTGACGCGCCAGCACCTGCCCGAAGCTGTCGTGGGCGATCCAGTAGCCGCGGAAGCCCAGGGCGATGGCGGCGCGGTTCATGTGCGCCCCCACCAGCGACGCGTCGCACCGCAGGGCGCCCTCGAAGCGCTGCATGGCGTCCACCAGACGCCGCTGGTCGAGCAGAATGAGGCCGTTTACGTTCCGGAGGGCGGCCACGGCGCGATCAAAGGGCGTCGGTCGCCCGGGGCGCTTGCAAAACCGGCCGCGCACCTCACGTCGCTCGAGCACCTTGAGGGCCTCGGCGAGGACGAGCCTGGCGAGCATGCGCTTGGAGCGGTGGGCACGGATCTTGGACCGCTGGAAGTACAGCAGCGCCAAGAGGTTGTACGCCTTGAGGTTCAGGGTCGCGGCGGCCATGCCGGTGCCCGCCGAGGACTTCGCCATGACCATGCGCAGGTGCAGCTCGCAAAGGTCGAAGGCGCTCTTCGGGTTGAACTTCAGCCCCCGCCAGTACCGGATCAGGGCCGGCGGCGCCGCGTCGCTGCCCCGGGCGCGCCGCTCGAGGACCACCGCGAGGTTGTAGCTCACGTCCAGGTTTCCCGGGGCCGCCCCAAAGGCAGCGAGCAACCCGCGCAGGGCCAACCGGTGACGCCCTGCCCTAGCGTCCACCTCGGCCAGGTTCACCAGAGCCGGTGCATAGCCGGGCACGGATCGCACAGCCGCCTGGTAGGCAGCGCGCGCCTTGGAGCGCAGCCCGCAGCGAGACCAGGCCACCCCCTGGTTGAAGCGCGCGCGGGCCACGGCCTGCGGCTCCCGGGCGTGGTCCCGGGCCAACCGCCCGAAACCGACCGCCACCCGGGTGCAGGTCGACCGGGTCCAGTCCCCCCCCCGCCTCCGGGCCGCGGCCAGGGTCCGCCGCACCTCCCGCCCGAGCTTGACGAAGGCCTGTCGGGCCCGCGCCGAGAGCCGTCGGGGTGGGGACGGCCTGCGGGGCGTGACCCGCCGAATCGAGTCCGCGGATCGCACCGTGCGCGGCTCGGGCCCCGAGGTCGTACATGCCGGCGCCGTGACCAGCGCGCCGAGCGCTGCGATGACGAAAACAAACGTGACACGTCTCACTGGACACCTCCTGTAGAGAGCTGAAAGCCCACTGCCCGGGCCCGGACTGACGCGTAGCCGGGCTTGGATCGGAGCTCGCCCGCGAGCGGATAGCGATCCGGCTCGAGGCGGTTGATCTCGCGCTCGCAGACCCGGGACCAGGTGTTGAACCACCGCAGCTTGCCCGACACCTTCAGGCAAGCACGGTAGCCCGCCTTGGCCCGGTCACCGAACCTCCTTGCTATCTTCTCGATGAAGGTCAGGAACTCGTCCCGGGCCGCCGCCGTGCGCAGGTACTTCGGCGGCTCGATGGACAGGAGCAGCTCCGCGAAGTTGTGATAGACCATGCCCGTTCGGGCCACGGCCGCGATGGACCAGTGGGGATCCCCCCGCCGCTTGCCCTTGTCGGTGATCCGCACCTTGGTCACCGTGGAAAGGTAGCTCACCTCCAGCGCCCGGGCGGTCTTGAGCTTGGTCATGATCCACTTGCGGAACCGCCCGACCGTGCGCCCGAAGCGGCGGGTGTCCCGGGGGTCCCAGTTGAGGCGCCGCGGGATCCGGAGCCTCAGGTACGGCTCGAAGCGCAGCTCGGCCTGCATGAACCGGGCGTAGGCCGCCCAGTGACGGGCGTTGCGCACCATCTCGGCGTACCGGGGGCCGCCCCGGGGGATGCGCGCGATGGCCCTCCCGCTCGCCCACAGGGCCCAGGCCCGTTTCACGTGGCGCCGCGTTGCCTTGACGAGGCGGCGGTCTCGGGCCAGAAAACGGATGCGCTTCTGCTTCTTCTTACGACCCTTGCGGCGGTAGTACCGGATCGTCAGGCACTGACCGTGCACGGGCGTCACCTTGCAGGAGCTACGCCAGTACAGGGCGGCCAGACGGGCGTGGGCCTCGATGGCCTTGTCCACGTCTCCGTGGCGGGCGTACTCCCGCGCGTACCGCTGCAGGTTGATCAGCAGCTTGTCCGCGTTCCCCAGGCTCTCGTGCATCTTCACCACCAGCCAGAAGGCCTTGGCGCCAAGCTTCGGGTTCCGCCGGCGGTACCGCCCGATGAAGGCCGCGGCGTTTCTCATCATGGCCCTCGGCTGGCCCAGCCCTCCCCGCAACACGATGGCCCACATGAGCGCGCCGGCGGCCTGGCGATGGGAGCCGTGCTGCCGGCTGAACCGCTCGTACCACCGCGCCGCGTCCCGAAAGAAGGCCAGGTTGTGATAGTTGCCAGCCGTGTAGTAGGCCGCCAGCGGGGCGTGTGGTGACCTTGGGAGCTTCTCGAGGATGCGACGCCGCATGGCCACCGCCGGACCGAGCATTCCCGCGGCCTCGTAACAGTGGCCGGCGTTCCAGTAGAAGGTGTCGAGACGTGCAGCCGTCGGATAGCGTCGGGCCAGGGCTTCGTAGGCGGCACCACAGGCGGCGAAACGCTTCCGTGCGCGCAGCTTTTCGGCCCGCGACCACAGGGCCTTGCGCTTGAAGTCCTGCATGCGCGCCACGAAGACCTCGTCGGCGGTGAGCGCCTTGTCGGCGAGAAATCCGTCGATGTGCTTCTCGGCCCGGCGATGAAGGCCCCGCGCGGCCAGCATGCCCACCACCCGGTAGGCCGCCACCCGCGCCACCCGCGGCGCCCTGCGCCCGTGCGCCCGGGCCACCTTCAGGCACAGGGGCGTGGCCTTGGCGAAGTGGTTGTGCTTCCAGTAGATGTGGCAGGAGTTGAACAGGATGACGGCCAGGTGCTCGGACCGTGGTACGTACCGGGTATACGTGGCAAACGCGCCCAGCATGGCCAGCTGGGCCGGACCAATGGCCCGCTTCGGGTAGGTGGGCCCCGACCAACGCAGGCAGCGACGCCCACGCCGTCGCAGACAGGTCCGGGTGACCTGCGCCAACTGCGTCTGGGGCTTCGCTCCCGGCACCAGGCCCGTGGCCTTGATCCAGCAACGAACCGCCGCCAGGGCCGCACCGTTCCGCCGGGCCTCGTAGGCCGCTCGCTTCATGCGCTTGGGCCGGGACATCTTGACGATGCGCGTGTAGAGGCCGGCGAGGCGCGCCCAGTCACCCTTGGTCGTCTTCTGCTTGCCGGCGAGCACCCACAGCAGATCCGCGTGCTGATAGGTCATCAGGTAGACCAGCGAGGACCTCGGATAGGTCCGCAGGTACTCCTCGTACAGCCGCCTGGTGCGATGCAGTGTGTCGACACTGCCCGTGGCCAGCCCCTCTTTGTGCCACTGCGTGGCCACCATCTTGATGGTGTTCTCCGTGGCGCTACGGCACTGGCGCACCGGCCGTGCCCGGGGACCGAGCTGCTTCGTCAGGGCCCGCGTCACTCGTCCCAGCTCCGCCACCGCGGCCACCTGACGGTCCTTGTCCCCCAGGTTGATGGTCGCGTCCACGATGGTGGTCACCCATCGGCACCGCGCCTTGTCCCGCGGCCAACGCTTGACAGCGTCGCGAAAGACCCCGATGCAGTCCGCGTTCTTCCCCTGGGCGTAGTACAGCGTGCCCAACAGCAGGTGGAGCCGCCGGGTTACCCGGGGACGGTTCCCCCCCACCCGATGGAAGAAGCCGTAGGCCTTCCCGGGGCGGCCGATGTGCGAGTACGCCCGCACCACGTCGTTGTGCGCCGCCCGGATGAGGTGCTTGCCGCCCCGACCTGATTTCACCACCTGGACGAACGCCGCCAGGGCCAGCCTGTACCGCTTGAGGTTGAGGAAGCACCAGCCGATCTTGTAGGCCGCGTAGGCGCCGACCTTGTTTCTGTAACGGGCCGCCTTCCGATAGACGGCGATGGCCTGGATGAAGTGTCGGCCGCCAAAGAGGTACTCGCCCTTGGCCAGCAGCGCGTCCGGCACGAATCGGGACCGGGGAAACTGCCGCACGAGCCGACCGAACATGGTCAGCATGATCTTCTGGTAGGCGCCCTGATTCGCCGGGTCCTTGCGGCGGCCGGCCTGCTCGGCGAGGGTCTTGGCGATGTCCCCCACGGAAAACACAACCTCGTCCATGCGCGCGAACCCGGCAAATCGACGGTTGTTGGTGATCCGTACGTACTGCTTGAGCGCGCGCTCGAGCCACTTCCCCGACCTCGCAAACAGCGCCTTCTGCCGTCGTCGGAGGCGTCGGACGCGGACCGCCTGGTTGCGCTCCCGGGCCCGGTAGATGGGCTCATGGAGCCCCATGGCCGCCGCCCAGCGGTTCATGCGCATGGCGTTGTACAGCTCGGCCAGCCGAAACAGGTACCCCGCGCACCGCGCCGACCCCGGACACGAGAGCCCCACGTTGCTCTGCATCAGCCCGATCATGCGCCGGATGGCCGCCTCCTTCTTCTTGGCGAGGACCAGGTAACGACGCTGATACGCACCGATGTCGAGGGCGTCGACGGCCTTGCCCCCCGCCGCTCGGGCGGCCTGGCCGCGCGATTGGCCCACGCGCTTCTTGCCGAGGCGCTTCACCCCGCTGAGCTTACGCTCTCCCCATCGGGCCTGCGCAGAAGCGCATGGTGCCCAGACCAGCGCGCACGCGCCTACGGCCACGGCCACGCCCACGGCCACGCCCACGGCCTCGGCCGCGAATACGATCGTCCTATTTCTCATTGGTTTGTGCCTATCACCGGCGGCACAAAGCGGTTGTTTAGCGAGACACCGGGGTTCGACCAGAACCCGGGGCCCCGCGCTCTCGGCGGCTGGCTCGCTGCAGAACTCGGCCCTGCCAGGGCTCGACCTGCCCCGACCACGCGCTCCTTTCCCGGCAGCATGGGGATTTCGAATCGACGAGCCCGGAGGTCGACCTCCTCCGAACGCTCACCCTAAGTGTACGCCACCCGACCCCGCCGCGCGAGGGATTCTTGACGCCTGACAGGGATTCCTGGCGCCTGACAGGGATTCTTAGCGATCACACCAAACGATCACTACCTGGGGAAGCCCAGGCAACCGGAGGCGGCTGACGGCCATGCGCCACCGCCACGCACCGCTGGAGGTCACCGCGCACCCACGTCATTGGCCTACCTCTACTACACCGACGAGCACAAGACCTGGGTGTCACCGGTCGCGATTCGGATCAGGCGGTAGCTAGGATCCGGTCGAGTCTGGAATAGGGCCCAGCTTCCCAACCCCGGTTTCCAGGGCGCTGGCTGCCTCCAGCAGGTCCGTGACAAGCTGAATGTCGATCTCGACGACGCCTTCGTATTCGGCGCGGTTGCGGCGTTAATGGCAGAGATCGAGCACGCGCCAGACCTCGGGACCGACGCCGAGCGTGTGGGGCAAGACCTGGAAAACTGTGTAGCGATTCGATGACCGATACCCGTGCCAGCGAAGTGCGGCGAGGGACAGGGCGTGGGCAGCGTTGTAGGCCAGGTCGAAACGGCTCTCGATTGAGAGGGACTCCAGCCGGGCATCACTCAGACGTGCTTGCCCAGAGGCGACGAGTCCGTCGAACTCCCGTTGGTCGCCCGGCTCGTGGTGCAAGCTACCGGTTTGAACCAGACGGTCGAGGTTCGGGGAGGTCATGCTGGGAGCCTATCAGGAGGATCTTTGGCTGGGCCAGGATTCTAGTGAGGAATGCGTTACCGTCGGCCAGCTTGTTTCGAAGCTCACCTGGGTCGTAGATGCTCGGATTAGCTGAACGTCCGAGCTGTGATTCCGAGGCGGCGAGCGCCTGTACGACTTGGCCATACGTGAGGTCGTGACCGACGATCATGACGTCGATGTCGCTGCTCGCGGTGTCGGACTCCTTGGCCACTGAGCCGTAGATGAAGGCCGTCTCGATGTGCTCGGCAAGTGGCTCCAAGGCACTCCGAATCACATCAGCCAGGCCAAAGGTCTTTAGTACGATGCCTCGCAGCTCTTCAAAGATGGGCGAGCCCCGGTTGGCCTGGTAGTGCGTCTGATTGCCGACGCGCTTGGTGGTGATGAGACCGACGCTGGCGAGTTTTGCCAGCTCGCGTTGCACCGTGCCGATTCCGACCTCGGCGAGACGAACAACTTCCTTGGTGTAGAAGCTACGCTCCGGTTGGCCAAAAAGGAGCCCGATCACCCTTCTCTGGGTTCTCGTGAAGAGCGCGGCTCCAAGGTTTGTTGTAGGCTGCATCGTACCCATTATGGGAACCATAGCACCCAATGAGGGAACGATCTGGTTTCATTTGGTTGGCCCTCATAGGCTGCAGCACTATACCAAATCAACTTCCCGACCGTGTGCAAGCACCGCGCCCATCCATGCGTCGAACGGCCCCTTTGTGAGCCGTGGTAGGTGCTAGTCCATGAGCACCTTGTCCCGTATGATTCTCTACCTGCTCGTTTGGCACCACGAGCCCAATGGCCTCAGCCAGCAAGTTCCCCGTCCTCCGAATCGTGCCTCCGACCGAGGTGCTGCCAAACGGGTGCCGGAAGCCCGCTGCGCTGCCAGGCGTCAAGCATCAGCAGGCGCCGCTCGCCCGTCAGAGGTGACCGGCGCTTTCAGCCGCATTCTTAGATTGATCGTCAGGCCGGCGGTGGACTTTGCGCCGCGCTCCCAGACGCGCATTCGAAAGGCGACGGGGTCGATGATCACCGTCATGATGGTCGCGGCGTTTTTCACCGGCGGTGAGCGCAGGGCTCGCCAGAGGGCCGCTTCGTCCACGAGCGGACCGGCCGGCTTCCTTGCCAGTGCCAGGTGCAGGGCGCGCAGCCGTGCCTGGGAGCCGGCGAAGAAGAGCCCCTGGAGGGGTCGCATGGCAGGGGTGCGGAAGTGGTTGGTGGAGAGCAGGAGCCCGGCCTCGGGCAGCCGCTGGGCCGTCCGTCCGGCGGTCATCTCGAGCACGCGGCCTCCTGATCGGGCGTCAGCCGCGGTGATCAGAAAGCCGCTGCACCGCTTGCCGGCCGCCATGCGCTTGACCAGGCCCTCGGCCGTCGTCGATTGGCGCAGCGCCGTGCGGATCAGCAGCGGGGTGGGGCGGCAGCGACGCGCACGGTCCTTGCTGTTGGACACGTTCATGGACACCGCCACGCCTGCGTCGTTCAGCGCCGTGAGCACGCCCAGAAACCCGGGATAGGTGTAGCTGGCAAAGGAACGCCCGCCCGGGGCGCGAACCACCACGACCACGGCGAGGTTCTCCATGCCCGGCGGCGCCATCCAGTCCAGGTTCCTCGCCAACAGCACCCGCCCGGCTGACGCCGCGGGCTTCTGCACCGTGACGCTCGAGCACCCCGACGCGATGGCGTCCACATGGGCGTTGAGCACCAGGATCTCCTCGTAGGTCACCCCCGCGGCCTGGGCCAACGCCCGCATCTCACGCCGCAGCCCCGCCGGAATCTGGGGCTCTGCTGCGCGCGCCACGGCCAGGGCGTTCTTCCAGCCGCCCATGGCCCGCACCACGAACCCCCGCACGTACCGCTTGACCAACACCCGCACCTGCGCCCCCACCAGCCGCCCCTGCGCCTCGCCGCGCAGCCGCGGGGTGCCGGTCAGCGTCAGCACGCGCACCCCGCCCACAATCTCCAGCCGCCCCGCCTTGGTCGCCGCTGGCCGCGCCACTGGCGCGGGCGCGGGCGCCGGACAGCCGGCCGCGAATGCGATCATGACGAAGGGTGGAGCCCAGACCAGAACCTGTGTGAATCGTCTCATTTCGGCCTCTTGTTTCAGGGGCAGCGGAAGACCGGCCTGGGTGACAGGTCGATCCAGAGGTAGTCCTTCATGACGCCGTTGATGACGAAGGAGAGGCGGGTGCGGTGGCCCCCGAGGGTGCGGCTGAAGGGGACCCACCGACCGAGGCGAAGCTTGAGATGGGGCCCCCACTGGTGGTTGAGGTAGTAGCGCGTCTTGAGGGCCTTGGCGCTGCCGGCGCGGGCCTCGCCCGACAACACGGTCCGGTGGGTGGTGAGCTTGCGGGCCGTGGCGGTCACCCGGGTGACCTGCCGACACCGGCGATCGAAGGTGTTTCGACGGGTGGACACCGCGCCGCTCTTGTCCACCGAGACGTGCACGCAGACGGTGGGCACCTCGGCGCCCACCTTGACGGCGAAGTCGAGGGTCAGGCCCCGGGGGCGCGGCAGGCGCAGGTCGATGACGAACCGCGCGCCGCGTCCGTGTCGGGGCACGTCGGCCACGAAGCGGCTGCCCATCCACGCCTTGACGTCCACCCTGGAGGCGGCGCTGAATCCCACGGTCAGGCGGAGGACCCGCCGGCGCTGGGGGGCGATCTTCAGCTTGCGCAGGTCCAGCAGGTTCGTGGCGAAGAGCTGGGTGCCGTAGTAGGTCTGGCGCCCCTGCATGACAGAGGTCAGCCCCACGCCGATGTACCTGACCCGGGTCTGCACCATGTTCGCGTAGTGGCCGGGGCTCTTGAGCCAGGACTCGTACATGGCGAAGGCCGGATCGGCGTACCCGGCCACCTTGCCGATGTTCTCGGACACGTAGGGGTCGAAGAAACCCGCGTGGCACGCCCGCTGGGCCGGCGAAGCCCAGGCCTTCACCGGCGAGGTGTGGGTGTAGTAGCCCTTGGCCACCATCTCGAGGGTGTGCTGCCGGGCAGCCACCCGGAGCCGCTCGTCGGTCTGGAGGGGGGAGAGCCCCTTCTTCTTGCGGAGCTGGTTCACGTAGCCAACGATCCGGTCCTCCAGTCGCCCCAGCCCCTTGAACGTCGTCGCCTTCCAGCGCGGCTGGTAGGAGACGCTCGCGGCGGCGGCGGCGATACGGGACGAGGGCGCGGCAGGGCCCGCGCGCGGCACCAGGATGTCACCCGGCTCGGCAGTGCCCACTGCCTCCTCTCGGGCGGAATCCGCGGGCGGTCGGGCGCCGGGCGGCAGACCGGGCTGGCCGGGCTGGCCGGGCTGAACCGCCCCGTGGCGCGGGTCGGGGGCCGGAACGCAGGTCAGCGGTGACAGGATCAGCAAGGTCATCGATAGCAGCAGGCGATGGCGCATGGGGTCGGTCTCTCCTCTCCATGGAAATTCTGCGCTCCCCCAGAAAAAACGCAAACAGCAGCTGCTCCAGTGCGGATCCCTACAGCCCCGTGTCGTGGTCGATGAAGGCCCAGGCAAGGTCGAAGCGGTCGGCGAGGTGGGCGGCGAGCGCCTTGACGCCGAAGCACTCCGTGGCGTAGTGGCCGGCCAGGCAGACGTTCAATCCGGCCTCCTCAGCCTCCAGATACGTGGAATGCCGCGCCTCCCCGGTGACCAGGGTGTCGCAGCCCGCCGCGCGCGCTTCCTCCAGGAAGGTCGCCGCGCTCCCGGTGACCAGGGCCACCCGCCGAACCCGGTCCGGCCCCGTGGGCAGGACCCGGACCGGGCGCCCCACGGCCGCCTCCAAGCGCGCGGCCCAGGCCCCCCGGTCGACCTCGCACTCCACCAGGAAGCCGAGGTGCTGCCCGCGGTGCTCGCCAAAGGGCGCGGCGGGCTCCAGGCCCAGCGCCCGCACCAGGCCGATGCCGTTGCCCAGGTCCGGATGGGCGTCCAAGGGCAGGTGGCTAGAATAGACCCCGAGGTTCGCCGCCAGGGCCGCCGAGAGCCGCCGGTACAGCGGCCCGGTGAAGGGCCCCTGCCCGCCCCAGAAGAGCCCGTGGTGCACCAGCAGCAGGTCGGCGCCTTGATCCGCCGCCGCGTCGATGGTGAACTGGCAGGCGTCCACGGCCGCGGCCAGCCGCGTCACCGGGCCGCGCCGCTCCAGCTGAAGGCCGTTCACGGCCCCGGCGTAGTCCTCGAAGCCGGCCACATCCAGGCACTCGTCCAGGTAGTTGCAAAGCGCAGTGAGCTCCATGGATCTCTCCGCCGTTGGTCCGCGGGCATCATACCCCAGATCCGGTGCGGAAGATCCAACTCGGATCCGCCCCCTGGGGTCGGGCGCAGGTGTCGAAAAAGCGGGAAGAGAAAGCGCTCCCGTGGCCTGGCGCACCGAAAACCGAGGCTATTGGAGCCGGCCCCCGAAGGCCAGGTTCAGATCCACGAGATCCTCGCCCAGGGCGTCCAGGTCCTGGACCTTGATCCGCGTGGGAGCCACCGAGTAGACGAAGTCATCCATGAAGATGGACCGCTTCACGATGGAGTTGGACTCGGTCCACCAGTTGCTGCAGTACGCGTAGTGATTCTCCACCTCGTCGGGGTTGACGTGGGCCACGCCCCCCCGCAGGGAGAAGCCGTCCTCCACGGTGACGTCGTAGACCAGGAGCCCGGAGAAGGTCATGTTGTCGCCGTAGGAGCCGCCGCCGTTCGAGTCCTCGCAGACCGTGATGGGGATCGCCAGCAGGTCCTTGGGCGCGAAGTAGTTGAAGGCCAGGTGGTTCGTGGCCGCGTCGGAGGTGGAGCCCCGGGTGCCGATGATCTCCTTGTGGACCAGCCGCGGGTCGGCGAGGTCGGAGATGTCGAAGACCTGCAGCATCAGGCCCTGGAAGTAGGCCATGGTGTCGTGGTCCTCGGCGTCGTAGCCGATGGTGAGCAGGTGGTCCGGTCCCAGCAGGTGCATGTAGGTGGAATAGCCCGGGATCTTCAGCTCGCCCGCGATCCGCGGCGCCGCGGGATCGCTCAGGTCGAAGGTGAACAGCGGGTCGGTCTTCTTGAACGTCACGATGAAGGCCGTCTTGCCGGAGAACCGCACCGAGCGGATGTCCTCCGTGGGCGCGATGTCGTCCACAACGCCGGTACGCACGAGCCTGCCGTCCTCCTCGGCGAGCACGGTCATGGTGGAATGGACGTCCGGGCTCGGCACGTGCCCCGTGGTGGTGGCGATGCGCAGGTGGCCATCGAGCTCGTCCATGGAGAACTGCGAAAGCACGCGCCCCTTGACCACGCCGCTGCCCGCGTAGGAGCAGGCTGGAGGATCGTTGACCAGACGGAACTTGTGCACCGTGCTGGCCTCCTCGGGGGCGTCCTCGCCGCTGTAGTACGAGGAGCTGCCGCCGGTCTGGTCTCGCGCCGCAATGTACAGCGCGTCCGTCGAGGCGTAGACCGCCCCCGGACGGCCCACCACGGTGGTGGCCCGGGCGTCAACGGACCGCGTCATGTCGAGGGACAGGAGCGTCAGGAAGGACTGGCCATCGGAGAGCCCCGCCTTGTAGTAGTTCTCGCAGCTCTCCAACAGGGTGTTCGAGGTCTGGGCGCCCTCCGAGGAGTACCGTGTGTCCGAAACCGAAGGCATCCAATCGCCGATGTCGGCCTCCTGGATGAGTCGGCGGTTCTCCGATTTGAGCGCCTGGAAGGCCTGGTAGATCTGAAGCTTGTTCGGGGGCGTTGCAGACCAGCACTCGTTGAGGATCTCCGGGTAGTACTCGATCCCCGTGAAGGTCACCGGCGGGAACACCACGGCCGTGTGCACCGCGGTCCCGATGCGCCGGGCGTTCAGGTAGGCGCCCGTGAGCCGCAGCTCCCTCTCGAGCACCGGGCGAGATCGGTCCGAGATGTCCAGCACCGTGATCTTGAGCTGCCGGCCGTCGCCGGTGAAGTCGCAGTTGTAGCCGTAGGTGCACTCGCCGCCGTTCCAGCCGCCGTAGTAGCCCGAAGACGCGCCGGTCTCCAGGGGATCCAGGCTGGAGTAGATCAGCGCCTTGTCCTGGTGCACGAAGAGCCGCTTGGGCTCGCCCTCCACGGCAAAAGAGGACAGGACGTGGGCCTGGTCCGCCGGCCAGGCGTCGACGATCTGGAGGCGCCCGTCCGCCAGGATGTAGATGTGGCTGCCGTCGTTCTTGATGAAGTCCGCCTCGGCCACTCCCTGGACCTGGTTGTTGGTCTCGGAGTACTCGGACGCGGACTCGCCCCCGGCCTCCATGGTCAGCGCTCCCGCGCTCGGATCTCCTGGAGCACGGCTCATTCCGTCGAAGCTGTCGTAGTCGTCTCCGTAGTACCCGCGGTGCCCGCCGCAGGAGTTGTAGGTCATGTACTGCGCGAGGGTCTCCTCGAGCTGCTGCTCCATCTGGGAGATGGCCTGCTGCTTGAGATGACGGAGCAGGGAGTCACAGCCGTCCATCTGCTTGAGCTGGGCGAGGTGCTCCGCGCGCTCGGAAGCCGGCGTTCCCGTCGAGCAGGCCGCCATCACCACCACCGACATCAAAACCACCGACGTCAAAACCACTGCGTGCCGTACCATGACCTCTCCTCCTTGGCGTAAGGGCTGGTTGCCGGGGCTGCTTTCTGCAAGAACCGAGCCACGATTCACTCGGGCGGCCTCCCTTCCCCGCGACGTGAAATCAGCGCCTTAGGCCCCGTCCAGAGCCCCGGCAACCCCGACGTCCAACAGTTTTCTGAGATCCAGGGTTGCCGCCCCCCCTGTTCTCCATGGATCCCGCGGGGGCTTTCGCGCTGGTGGGCTCCGGGGGTCCAGGACCGCTCGGTCGGTGGGTCGGAGCTGGGGGTCCAGGACCGCTCGGTCGGTGGGTCGGAGATGGGGGTCCAGGACCGCTCGGTCGGTGGGTCGGAGATGGGTGTCCAGGACCGCTCGGTCGGTGGGTCGGAGATGGGGGTCCAGGACCGCTCGGTCGGTGGGTCAGAGCTGGGTGTCCGCGTACCTCTCGACGTAACAGGCCGCGATCTTGTCGCAATCTTCGGAGGCAAAGCACTTGTCGAGCGCTTCGAGGCCGCGAAGGTACTTGTGCTGGGCCTTGCGACACACGTCTGCCGCGGCCCCGTACCTCTTGCAGTTCTTGCGCAAGAAAGCCACGCGCTGACGCACATACTTCCGACAGCGGCTCTCGCTCTTGAAGGCCGTGAGCCCGAGGGTCACCCTCAGGGAGAGGTTCTTCTTCCCGGTCTTGCGCTGCTTCTCGTCAGCCGCCCTGCGCACGGCAGAGTCACACCGCGTCGCCCTGGCGGCGACGGTCCTGCAGTCGATCTTGGCGAGCCTGGCGAGGGTGGCCGCCCGCCGCTTCTGCTTCTTGGAATCCGAGCAACCGGCGGCAACCGTCAAAAGGAGCACGGCGACCAAAACAGCGACAAACCGCATCAAACACCTCCATGGACCGTACCGAACATAACCCAATCGCCCGACCGTGAGAAGCCAACCGCGCGGGTCGCACCGCCGGGCTCGGAAATATCCAGACCATTTCCAGGGGCGAGCCGTATAATGGGCCGTACACGATTCGAGGCATCGCCATGCGGAAGATCCACCCCCAGACGAGCTACGACGCCCACGACCAGTACCCGTCGGTCATTGACGTGCACCTGAGCCGTCGCTCCTTTTTGCGGGGTGCCCTGTCCACCACCGCGGCGGCGGGGGCCCTGTTGGTGCCAGGCGGCGCCTCGGTCATCGCCGGCGGCAGGCGGCCCAAGACCTACCGCACGTCTGTGAGGTTGACCCGGCGCTACCGGTTCCGCTACGGCAACTACGAGGTTCAGCGCATCACGGTGCAGACCAGCGACGCCCGGCTCGTCCGGTTCCTGGAGGACAAGAAGGAGTCGGCGGCCATCGAAAAGGAAGTGCGAAAGGTCCTCGACGCCCACTCCTGCGTGGACCTGCGCAACGGCAAGCGGCTCGCCCGGCTGCAGCGGCGGGTCGCCAAGACGCTGGCCGCGCGGTACCGCAAGCGCAAGGGATCCGGGGTCACCACGCCCACGGTGGTCCTCTTCGTGGGCGTGGCCGGCGCGCGGTGCAAGGGCGACTGCCCGGCGCCGGTTCCCTTCTGCAAGCCCCCCGCGGTGAAGCGCCGCCGAAAACGTCCCCGGAAGTAGGAATTGGAGATCCCCATGAAAAAGGTCAAACCCGTTCAGGACTACGACGAGCACGGCTACCCTTCTGTGATCGACAGCGAGCTGGCGCACGTGAGCCGGCGTGGCTTTCTGCGAGCCGCCCTGTCCACGTCGGCGGCGGCGGGGGTGATGGTGGTGGCCGGCGGCGGCCTCAGCCTCGCCGGCGGTCGGCGGCCCAAGACCTACAAGACCTCCGTCAACGCGGGTCATCGGTACACCTTCAAGCATGGCAACTACGAGGTGCAGCGCATCGCCGTCCAGACCAGGAGCGAGCGCCTCCTGCGGTTCCTCGAGAACAAGAGGGAGGCCGCGGGCGTCACCAAGGCCGTGCGCAAGGTGCTCGACGCCCACACCTGCGCCGACCTGCGCAACGGCAAGAGGCTCGCCCGCCTCCAGAGGCGCGTGGGCAAGGCCATCGGTGCCCACTACCGCAAGCGCACCAAGCGCTACGTCGCCGCGCCCACCGTGGTGATCTTCGTGTCGGTCCCCCGCTACCGCCATTGCCGGGGCAGGTGCCGCCCGGCGGCTCCGTACTGCAGCGTACCCCAAAAGCCCCCCCGTCCACGCAAGTAGCGGCCACAGGCCGCGCTGCCCAGACGAGAGTCGCACGAGGTGCCCGAATCAGGCAGGCGCACCTCGATCCGTGCGGGTGAGCTGCTCGCGCAAGGACTGCTTGCGGATCTTGCCCGTGCCGGTTCTGGGGAGGGACTCGAAAAAGACCACACGCTTGGGGGCCTTGAAGGTGGCGAGGCGGGCCTTGCAGTGGGAGATGAGGTCGGCGTCGTCGACCTTCGCGCCCGGGCGGGGGACCACGGCGGCGACGACGGCCTCACCCCACCGGTCGTCGACCACGCCGATGACCGCGGCCTCGAGCACGGCTTCGTGATCGTACAGGACGTGCTCCACCTCGGTGGAGTAGACGTTCTCGCCGCCGGTGATGATCATGTCCTGGAGCCGGTCCACGATGTCCACGTAGCCCTCGGCGTCCACAACGGCGAGATCGCCGGTGCGCAGGAAGCCGTCGTCGGTGAAGGCCGCGGCCGTGGCGTCGGGGCGGTTCCAGTAGCCCGGCGTGACCGACCGGCCGCGCACCTGGATCTCGCCCACCTCCTGGCCGTCGGGCGCCACGGGCTGGCCGTGGTTGTCCACCACGCGCAGCTGGACCGTCTGGAAGGGGCGGCCGGTTTTGGCCTTGTAGACGAGCTGCGCCTCGGGCGGCAAGGCGCGCAGGTGAGGCGCCACCAGGCTCATGGTCAAATACGGGCTGGTCTCGGTCATGCCGTAGGTCTGCACGTAGTCGCAACCGAAGGTGTCCACCAGACGCTTCACCAGGGCGGGCGCGATGGGTGCCCCGCCGCTCATGAGTAGCCGCAGGCTGGTGACGTCGCTCGACGCCGCGTCCGGGTGGCTCACCAGGTCGTTACACATGGTGGGGATGAGGTTGGTGACGGTCACCCGGTGACGGGCCACGGCATCGAGCACCGTGGGGGCATCGTACCGTGGCACCATCACATGACGGCCGCCCACCCAGGTGATGGCAAAGGTGGCCCAGGCATCCGCCAGGTGGAACATGGGGGCGATGTGCCCCCAGGTGTCCTCGACGCACAGGTCGAGCTCCTCGATGGCGCCTCGGGCGTGGACGCAGACGTTTTCGTGGGTGAGCATGACCCCCTTGGGCCGCCCTGTGGTGCCGCTGGTGTAGTACAGGTGCGCCAGGTCGTCGGGCTGCCGGGAGGTGTATGCAATGGGAGCGTCGGGTTCTGTCGGGGCCAGGACCCTGGCGAGCTCCGCCGCCTCCAAGCCGTGCACCGGCCCCGGATCGCCGCCCACCCAGACGACGCCCTCCAGGGGGGAACCGGGTGCCGCTGGCGTGTCCGCCAGCGCGGCCACCAGCGCGGCCACCCGATCGGCGAAGCCCACGTCGGCAACCAGCCAGCGCGCCCCGGCATCGGCCACGATGAACGCGAGGTCGGCCGTGGACAAACGGTGGTTGAGTGGGTTGACGACCGCCCCCGCCCCGGCCGCTCCGAAGTAGGTCGTCAGGTAGGCGTGGGAGTTGACCATGAGAGCGGACACGCGGTCCCCCGGCGCCACGCCTCGGCGGATGAAGAAACTCGCGAGCCGATCCGCCTGGGCACCCAGGTCGGCGTAGGTCACCCGGTAGTCTCCCTCGACGACGGCCACTCGATCGGGGTGGGCTCGACGAGCCGCGGCCAGCGTGGTCCAGACTGTGGTCCCCGGCATCATGGCAGGTCAGCCGAACAGTCTGGTCAAGCCGTACCACACCCCCACCGCCGCGCCGGCAACCAGCGCGAGCCACACCAAAACCTTGAAAATGGCTACCCCGTCCTCGAATCGCCCACCCATCTCCGGGTTGAGCCCCCTCACACTGTCGTCGGTCTTGAAGCTGTCCATGAACCGCTCGAAGTCGCCGAAGAAAGGTTTGAACATCACCCCGGCCACGGCGAGCCCAGCGAAGATGCCGACGATCACGAATAGAAGGTTCATGCCGGGCAGGATACCGCGGCTCGCGGTCCAGGGTCTACCCTCACCTTGATCCGCCCGGCACCGTGCGAGATACTGCGGCCGACCCCGAACGGACGCCATGACCTACAGCGCAGACAACCCGCCCGACCTCGCCGGTAAGAAAGTGGTCATCGCCGGCACCTTCGATGACGTGGGACGGATGGAGGCCCGTCTGGGGCTCGAGCGACTCGGCGCCACGGTGGTCAAGGAGCTGGACGCCGCCCTCGACTTCGTGGTGGCCGGCGCCAAGGGCGGCCCCAAGCTTCACCAGGCGCTGGAGCTGGGAATCGCGCACCTGGACGAGGCAACGATGGTCGCCCTCTTCGCCCGGGCCGAGCAGAACAAGACGGAGGCGGCCGAGGACAAGGGGCCACGGCTGCCCCAGGTGGACGGCGCCGTGATCATCATCGCGGGCAGCCTCGAGGTCATGGGCCGGCAGGTCGCCAAGCGGAGGCTGGAGGAGCTCGGCGCCATCGTGACGGACAAGCTGGACGGCGGCGTGACCTTCGTGGTGGCCGGGGCCAAGGGCGGCCCCACGCTGTTCGGCGCCAAGAGCCTCGGAATCCCGCAGATCGATGAGCCCACCCTCCAGGCCCTGGTGGCCCACCTCCCCGAGGACAGAGAGGATGAGGCGCTCGATGCCGGGCCGCCCGTGGTGCGGGGCGCCCGGGTGGTCATGGCCGGCGTTCCCAGCGCCATCGGCCGCCCCCAGGCCCTTCGCAGGCTCGAAAAGCTCGGCGCCACGGTGGCCGACCGGGTGGATCGAAACGTCAAGTACGTGTTCGTGTGTCAGGGGGGCGCCTCGACGCTCTTTCAGGCCAAGGACCTCGGGATACGCGAGATCGATGAAGCCACCCTCATGGACCTCGTCGCCGAGGTCCCCGATGACGAAGGGGACGCGGCAACCATCGGCCCCGGGGTCGAAGACATCGCCGGAAAGAAGCTGCTCATCGCCGGTACCTTACGGGACGTGGGACGCGTGGAGGCCAAGCGCAAGCTCACGGCCCTGGGGGCCAAGGTGGTGGACGAGCTCGCCGACGACATCGCCTACGTGGTGGTCGGTGAGGACGGCGGGCGAAACCTGTTTCTGGCCAACCAGGCCGGCCTCCCGCTCATCGAGGAGCCGCTGCTGCTCACCCTGCTGGCCCATGCGCCGGACGACGGTGCGGTGGAGGCGCGCGCCGTGCCGACGCCGGAGGACCTCCAGGGCGTCCGCCTGGTCATCGCTGGCAAGGTCCCCCAAGTGGACCGCGTCCAGGCCAAGCGCAAGCTCGCGACCATGGGCGCCCAGGTCGTCGACGAGGTGGACGCCGAGGTGACCCTCGTCTTTGCCGGCGAGAAGGGCGGACGGAACGTGCTGGTGGCCCTGCAACGGTCCCTGCCGGTGTTCGACGAGGACGCGCTCGTGGCCCTGCTCGCGCAGATCCCCGACGTGGAGCCCGGGCCGGGACCGGACCATGGCCAGGACCTCCCCGACCTCCGTGGCCGCACCGTGGTGCTGACCGGCAAGCTCCACCAGATCGACCGAAGGGACGCCCGGGACCGGCTGGAGCGGCTCGGCGCGACCCTCACCGATCGAATCGAGGACGGCCCCGACTTCGTCATCGCGGGTGAAAAAGGCGGCCGCGCGGTGTTCGTGGCCAAGCAGGAGTCCATCCCCGTGCTGGACGAGGCGACGCTGCTGGCCGTCCTCGACAGGGCCGTGGCCAGCGGTGTGCTGCGACCCGCCGGGGACGAAGACGCCGGCGTCGCCCAATCCCCGCCCGACCTGTCCGGCGCGTCACTGGCCTTTACGGGCCGTTTCCCGAGCGTCGACCTGAGCGATGTGAAGCGCAGGCTGGAGCAGCGCGGGGTGACCGTTCATCCGGGCATCACAGCGGCCACGCAGTACGTGGTGGTGGGCGAAAGCCCCGCGCCCATGAAGCTCTTCCGAGCCAAGCAGCTACGCATCGCGCTGCTGACCACCGACGACCTGCGCGCCTTCCTGGACGGCTGAAAGACCACCCTCCGGTGAAGCGGGATGGCTTCTACTGCTGGGTGACGACGTAGAGACGATTCCCGTGCTCGGTGCTGTAGAAGGCAGCCACGAGGTCCGCAGTGGTCGGGGCGCCCGTCTCGGTGAACGGCGTGAACCCGGAGGTGGGCATGTCGTCAAAGAAGACCCAGCAGTAGCTGCTGTTGTGCAGGTACAGCTCGTCGGAGGTGGTGATGATGCCCGTGTAGGGACCCACGTCGGCGCCCGGCGGTGTGCTCGGCTCGGTGCCGACGCACAGGGAGTAGACGTCGTGGTGCGTCCAGCCGTTCGCGTTGCCCAGGGTCTGGAAGGCCGCGCGGCCATCGGTCGGCGCGGGCGCGAGCGGATCCCCGGGCCATTCGAGGGTGCCCGGGTTCGTGGGGGAGGGTGTCACCGTGCCAGTGACGTTGTCCTCATCGTACATGTACACGTCAGCCGTCGTGGCGGTGATGCCGATGAGGGCGATGGCCGTGGTGGTGTCCGAAGGCCAGGAGATGCCAATGGCCGTCTTGAGCTGCGAGCCGGGGATGCCGGCGAAGCGCGCGTTCAGGGAGCCGTGCCCGATCCACTGGTGGCCAGGCAGGGAGAGCTGGTGGTAGGTGGTGGCCGTGAACACGTAGGCATAGCCCCGCTGGTCCGCGTTGGCCGCCGCCACGATGGGACCCTGGGGCGCATGGGGATCTCCCGCGTAGGTGATGGTCATCTGGCCCCACACGGCCGGATCCCCGGTGGCAAAGTACAGCACGGGCAGGGACTCCTGAAGGCAGGTCGGGCCGCAGCCGTCTCCCGCCGTGGTGTTGCCGTCGTCGCACTCCTCGCCGGTTTCGGGGACATTGTTGCCGCAGGTGGTGCAGCCCAGGGTGTCGAACCGGCAATCGGACGCGCAGGCCAGGGTGCCGTCGGTGAAGCCGCCCGCCACCGTGGCGCAGGTCACGCCACCCAGCAGCGCGCCGTCGCACTCCTCGACCGGGTCGAGGGTGCCGTTCCCACAAAGGAGCACGCAGTGGCTGGGCAACCCGGTGCATTCCCACCCGTCCTCCACCTGGCAGTTTGCCGTGCAGCCGTCGCCCGCCGCCGTGTTTCCGTCGTCACACATCTCCCCCGCATCGATGATCTCGTTGCCGCACCCCGCACTGACGCACGCGCCAATGTCAAAGGCGCAGTCGCCGGAGCAGGCCAAGGCACCGCCCGTGAAACCGCCGGGCATCGTCATGCAGGTCTCCCCGTCGAGCTCGACGCCGTCGCACTCTTCGCCCGCGTCGAGGATGCCGTTCCCGCACAGGGCCTCACACACGCTGGGGTCGCCGTCGCAGACCCAGCCGTCCTCCACCTCGCAGCCAGGGGCGCAGCCGTCCCCGGGGGCCAGGTTCCCGTCGTCGCACTCCTCCAGGGAGGACACTGCTCCGTCTCCGCACACCGACTCGCAGAGGCTCGGCTCCCCCGCGCAGGTGAACCCTGTTTCGACCACGCAGGCGCTGCTGCACCCGTCCCCGGGCAGCAGGTTTCCATCGTCGCACTCCTCAAGGCCCGCGACGGCAGAGTCTCCGCACCCGGTCTGGCACAGGCTGGGCTCCCCGAAACAAGAGAACCCCGGCTCAATCTCACACACCCCGTCGCACCCGTCCCCCGGGTCCCGGTTCCCGTCGTCGCAAGCCTCCTCCTGGTCGAGAAGCCCGTTCCCGCAGTCCCGCCGCAGGTTGGTCTCTGCGCAGCCCATCACCAGAAGGGTCGCCAAGGTCATCAGAAAAAACACTGGTCCGAAGGTACGGCTCACCATGTCCAGCTCCTGCAATAAACAGCACACGTGCTCGATTGTACTCAAAAGCGCCCTTGAAAAACACCACGCGGGCCAGCTACTACTGGGCCGACCTCACAAAAAAGACGTCGTAGCCGGAATTGGGCGACGATACGGAGCACCATGGAGCGGACCGAGGATGTCACCACCGGCGCCCAGACGCAAGCCGGACGAGCCCCGGGCACGTGCCACAAACACCCGCACGCGCTGGCCGTCGAGCGGTGCCCCGCCTGCCACGCCGCCATCTGTGAGTACTGCGTGACGCCCGTGGGGGACGCCTTCCTGTGCCGGGATTGCGCGCGGTCTCGGAGGACACGCAGGCGACTGGCCGCGGGCGTCGTCGTGGTCGCGATCCTGGGCGCCATCGGTCTGGTGGGCTGGCTGGCGGCAGGAGCTCTCAGGGTCGCCGACACGGGACGCATCGCCAAGGGGCAGCACAAGGGCCGCAGGACCGACGCGCAGCTGCAGGCCCTGGCCATCGCCCAGGACCCGTGCAACGAGAAGAAGATCAAGGCCTGGGTGACCGACCAGGCTGGAGGCGACTGCGACAAGGTGCTGGCCCGGGCGCAGTTCTTCTTCGATCGCTGCGGCCCCTACCTGCGCCTGCGGTGGGCCACCTTTGGCTGCTACAAGGCCCGGGGCGACCATGATCGCGCCATCGCCGAAGTGAACCGCCTCATCGGGGAGTGGCCCTACGACAAGGACTTCCGGTGGTGGCGAGGAGAGGTCTACGCCCGAAAGAAAGACTGGAGACGGGCCCTGGACGACTACTGGCAGTCCATCGTGCTGTCGCCCGCCATGCGCGGCATCCCCTTTGATCTCAGCGTCCAGGCGCACCGGGCCAGGCAGCCATGTCGAGCCGTGTTTCCCATGCTGCAACACGCCTACTACCACCCGGAATGGAAGCTCGACCCCGACGAGCGCAAAGACCGCCTGAGGGCCATGCAAGCCTGCCCCGACACCCTGGGCATCGGCACCGTCACCGGTCCGATGGCCGCCGGCGGCGAGGCCCCTCCCCTGTCCGTCCGCGTCAACGGCAAGGCCGCCGGCGACTTCTCCATGGACCTCGAGACCGGGCTCACGATGGTCTCCCGAGACTACGCCGACAAGCTGGGCCTACCCCGGGGCAAGCCCTTCCTCGCCTGGTACGGTGACCAGCTGCAGTCCGGTCACCTGGTGACCCTGGAAAAGGTCGACTGGGGCGACGCCCGAGCCGCGCAGGTCGAGGCCCTGGTCATCCAGAGCCCCCCCTTCTTCACCGACGGCGTCCTGGGCCGCACCTTCCTGCTGCGCTTCAACGGCCGCTTCGACAAAGACCACACCCATCTGAGCCTCAAGCCCCGCACCTTCCACAAGCCGCTCGCACCTCCCCCCCCGGATCCCGGCCCCGCTCCCGATCCCGATCTCCACCCCGATCTCGATCCCCATCTGACCGAATAGAGGCCATCTCGATATCGCTGCCATCCTCGCAAGGTGCGAATGCCAGCAATGTCGCGATGCCAACCTCGGAAACCAGCCTCTTCCACATGGATCCAATCCCTTTGTTTACAAAAATCACTACCGAAACAGTGGCCAGTCACGAGCCGACTGCGGTTTGGGCCGACTGCGGTCCAAGCCGACTGCGATCCAGCTCGTCAAGGACAAAAACACCCACGTTGCCCTTCATTGACGTGCGGGTAGGTCTGCCAACGGGCCCGGCCCCATGTATACTCCGAGGCCATGCCCACGCGGTACGCCGATTCTCCGCGCCGCAAGCGCACCGGCTGTCACAATACGCCGCCGCGCCTGGCCGCCTTCGTGGCCGAGGCGCTGGTACGGGCCGCTGCCGACGAGCCCGTGCCCGGCACCCTACGAGTGTTGGACCCTGCCGTCGGCCACGGCGAGCTGATCTTGGCCGTGGCAGGGGCCCTGGGGGATCGCCCCGCTGAATTCCACGGCTTCGACACCGACGCGGAAGCCCTGCGGTCGGCGCGACGGCGTCTGGGACACCACGGCCACGGTCGCCCGATCTCTCTGCGCCGACGGGACTTCCTGAGCCTGGCCGAAACCCCGGGGACCGGGGACGCCCAGATCCGGGCCGGCTACGATCTCGTCATCGCCAACCCGCCCTACGTCCGCACGCAGGTGTTGGGCGCCGCGTCCTCGGTCGACCTGGCCCGCCGATTCGACCTGTCCGGCCGGGTGGATCTCCACCACGCTTTTCTCGAGGCCATCTCCCGGGTCCTTCGTCCAGGCGGCTGGGCAGGGGTCATCGTTCCCAACCGGTTCCTCTGCGTCCGGGCCGGCGCCGCCCTACGCCGCCACCTGGACGAGCGCTTCACCATCCATGACATCTGGGACCTCGGCGACACGAGCCTCTTCGAGGCCGCGGTCCTCCCCGCCGTGGTGCTGCTGCGCCGCCGGGACGACACCTCACGTCGGCCGCGGACCCGCTTCACTTCGATCTACACCACCACCTCCTCGGCACCAGCCCGCCAGACGGGGAACGCAATCGACGCGGTCACCCGGTCCCCAGGCGTCCTCAGGCTGGATGACGGCAGACGCTACCGGGTGCGGCGGGGAACCCTCCGACGCGACGACGACGCAGGGGTCTGGCGCCTCTCCACACCCGCCGCCGAGCGCTGGCTGGACACGGTGAGCGACCACACCCACCTCACCTTCGGTGACCTCGGGCCGGTGCGGGTGGGCGTCAAGACCACCGCGGATCCCGTGTTCGTGCGCGCGGACTGGCACGACCTCCCAGGCGGTGAGCCCGAGCTGCTGCGCCCGCTGATCAGCCACCACGAGGCGGCGCGATACAAGGCCGCCGCGCCCGCCGGACCCAGACGGATCCTCTATCCACACGAGGCCACCCCGACCGGTCGACGACCAGTGGACCTGTCGGGCCATCCCATTGCGCGTCGCTACCTGGAGGGTCACCGGGCCCGTCTGGAGGGTCGCGACTACGTCCGCCGGGCTGGTCGGCGCTGGTACGAGCTGTGGGTCCCCCAGGATCCGGCCGCCTGGGACCGGCCCAAGCTGGTGTGGCCCGACATCGCGCTCAGGCCCACCTTCTGGGTGGATCGCTCGGGCGCCGTGGTCCACGGGGACTGCTACTGGCTGACCCCGGACCGACACCCACGCCGGCTCCTGTGGCTGGCCCTGGCCGTCGGGAACTCCCGCTTCTGTCAGCGCTACTACGACCTGCGGTTCCACAACCGGCTCTACGGCGGACGCCGCCGGTTCATGACCCAGTACGTGACGCAGCTCCCCCTGCCCGACCCGGACACCCCCCTGTCCCGCCGCCTGGCGGACCGCGCCCGTCGCCTGCACCGCGCCCCATCACCCCCCACGCCTTCCACCGAGGCCCGCCTCGACCGGCTGGTCCGGGAGGCCTTCGGGCTCGCTCCGCAGGATCCGGCGAAACTTTAGCCCCGGTCGATTGTCCTATCCCCCATCGCCGCCGCCACCGGCGGCTCCTACGTCCGTCTCTCGGGGGTGAACCGTGTCCAGCCCGCAAAGCTCACCATACTGCCGCCTGGCCGCCTGCGCCCTGATCACCGCCCTGGCGGTGGCCCAGCCGTCTGGGTCCCACGCTCGCAGCAAGCGCCGGAAGCCGGTGAGGCGCAAGCCCCGGATCCACCTCCTCATGGACTCGCCGTACCAGCTTTGGAACAAGGCCGGCACCAAGATCCACCTGGTGGCCTTCGACGAGCGGCTCCGTCCCCTCCGCGCGGCGGAGGTGCTCCTCGGCGGCAAGCGGATGGGGCGCACGAACCGCCACGGCACGCTCATCTTCCATTTCCGTTCGACGCGCCGATGGCGAGGAGGCCGGGTGGTGGTGCGCAAAAAGATCCGGGGCGTCGTGATCCAGGCCTCCATACCCTTCAAGGCCTACCGCCGAACCTCCTCCTTTGCCAAGGACCGGGTCTACCTATACACGGACCGTAAATGGTACCGGCCCGGCGGCAAGATCCGGGCGCGGGTGATCGCCTGGACCCTCAAGCAGCGCTACCGCACGGCATCGGGCAAGGAGGCCACCTTCACCCTTCGGGGGCCCAGCGGGGACCTGGCCACCCGCACCGTGACGCTCGACGCCTTCGGCACGGGCCACGTCGAGTTCGACCTGTCCGAGCGCGCCACCGGGGTCTACACCCTCAAGGCCACCGTCGGCAGCGAGAGCCACGCCCGCACCCTCAAGGTGGCCTGGTTCAAGCGCCCCGAGCTGGAGGTCCTCCACTCCTTTTCGAGCTACGTAACCAAGCGCACGAGGCGCCTCACCAGCCACGTGACCCTCACCGACGCCATGGGGCGCTCCCCCACCGGCGGCACCCTGAAGGTGGAGGTCACCGGCAACGGCCAGAAGAGCGCGACGCGCCAGCTCAAGCTCGATGGCCGTGTCAGCTACCAGGTGGCCTTCGGGCGCGCCGACCTGCGCCGGCTCACCCGCAACCTCGCCGACGGCGCCTCGCTGGACCTGACCATCGACGTGCAGCAGAAAAACGGCACGGCGTCGCACGTGGACCACGAGCTCAGCTTCGTGGACAATCCCTACGAGGCGGTGGTGGAGCTGGACCGGGAAAAGTACCGCGTGGGCCAGCCGGTGGTTGCGCTGGTGAAGCTCACCGACCCGGACTCCAACCCGGTGCGCAGAAAGCGGGTGCGCCTGGTCATCGGTCGGGCGCCCGGGCGCCTGCGGCGGCTCTGGCGCACCACCGACAAGCGCGGCGTCGCGACCTTCCGCTTCCGCGCCCCGTCGAACCCCACGGACGAGCTGGACGTCACGGCCCACGTGTCCGACGTGAAGGGAAAGCTCGCCGAGGCCAGCGCAGAGGTGAGCCAAGCGGGATCCATGGACTCCCGGCTGGGCAAGGCCCAGGTGACACAAGGGGGCTGGGTCCCCATCACGGTGACCCTGCGTCGGGCCTTTCGGCCGCTGGAGCGGGTGCTGCACTGCGACGTGACTGACTACACCGGCGCCATCGTGGCCGCCTTCACTCTGCCCATCAAGCGCGTCGGTGGGCGCTGGATGGCCAAGGGCCGCTTTAAGGCGCCCTCGTGGGGCTCCATGCTCCTGACGATGTTCACAGTGGGCGTGCGGCAGAAGCACCACCGCTACTACCGCCGCCACCGCCAGCGCCTGTCCACCCACGTCGCCGGGCTCCTGATCGAGGGGCAGTCCATCACCGTGCACCCGGACCAGGCGCTGCGGTTGAAGGTCAAGGGACTGCCCCGCCAGGCGCGGCCCGGGACCCGGGTCCGCTATGACCTGGAGGTCCGCGGCCCGGATGGAAAGCTGCGGGACGCCTCGGTGGGCGTCGCGCTGATGGACAGCAACATCCTCGCCCTCGGAGATCCCCTTCGTAAGATCCCGCCGGGATCCATCTTCTACAATGCCCAGCTCCGGGTCATGTCCACCACCGGCGCGAAGATCCTGACCTGGCCCGTCGTGTCGCGCACCTGGGGCTGCACCACCCACGACATCGCCCTGCCCCCCTTCGAATTCCAGGAGGGCGACGGCTGCGGAGACGTGGAGTCGTTCGCCGCCAAGGGGGCCGGCGTCCTGGGTCTGCTCGCCGGCAACGCCGTTGGCAGCGTATCGGGCCTCGGAGGCCTCGGTCTCTCCGGCGGCGGCAGGGGTGGCGGGGGCTCGGGCGCCGGTGGGATCGGGCTCGGATCCTGGGGCGCAAACCGCTCGTCAGCCCTGCGGGTCCGACGGCGCTTCCATCCCACGTCCCTGTGGGCGCCGGCCCTGCGGGCCCGGGGCGGGCGCCTCACCCACCGCTTCGGTCTGCCCGACGCCATCTCCCGGCAGACCCTGGTGCTGGTGGCCTCCGACAGCCAGGGCGGCGTGGGGGTCCTCCGCAAGACGATCACGATCAGCCAGCCGGTGGCCATTCGCGCCAGCGTACCTCCAAAGGTGGTGGCCAATGACGAGCTCGAGCTGGTGGCACAGGTGCGCAACTACACAACGCGACCCCTGCGGCTGGACCTCTCGATCACCGCCACGGGGCTCGACGTGCTCAAGGCGCCCAACCAGGTCACCGTGGCCCCGGGCACCTCGCGGCCCGTACGCATCCGAATCAAGGCCACGCGAGTGGGCAACGCCCGCCTGCGGCTCGCCGCACGGTCCGGCGCCAAGGGCGACCTCGTGGAGCGGACCCTGCGAGTTCTGCCCAGCGGAAGACCCGCAGTCACGACCCGCCGTGCCGCAGTCAGCAAGCGCATCCCGGTGCGCTGGTCCGTGCCCCGGCGATCTGGCGACTCCGCCCTACGCGCGCGGTTGGAGCTGGACTTCCCGAACGTCATCCCGGTGTTTTCGTCCCTCCAGTGGGTCCTCGCCCACCCCAGCCTGGGGGGCGACAGCCACGCCTCGGTCCTGCGCACCGTGGCCCAGGTGCTGCGCTACAAGCAGCACTACGGGCTGACCAAGCGGATCGACATGCAGCTCGTCCAGACCCTGATCCACGGCATGAAGCGGCTCCTCGCCCGCCAGGCGAGAGACGGTAGCTTCCGCTACTGGCGGCTGAGATCCGTCGGCTCCCGCGGCCGACCGGATCCCTACCACACCGCCTACGTGCTGGAGACCCTCCTCGACCTCAGGGCGGCGGGGATCGACGTGCCGGACAAGGCCATGCGCCGGGCCGCCTGGTACCTGCTCACCCACCGCGCTCCAGACGGCCTGTGGGACGTGACCCACCTGGCCCTCTGGGAAGGGAGAACCACCAACGTGCGCACGGGGCTCTCAGCGGAGATATTCCGCGCCGTGGCACGGGCGTCACACCTCAAGTGCGGACACAAGCCCAACACTCGACTGATCACTGTGGCGAAGAAGATGCGGGCCCTCGCCCAGGGCGGGAGCCGGGATCCCCGCACCGTGGCCGCCGCCCTGGAGGGGCTGCACGCCCTGTTTACCCGCTGCCTGTCGTGGAAGATGGGCGTGCTGGACCGCCTGGCCACCCGCGTCAAACGGCACATCGTGGTCAGCCGAAAGATGGGAGACCCCCAGCGCAAGGTCCTGGTCCGGGGGGCGTTGCGCCTGATCCGCCTCAAGAAACGGCGCGTGTGGGAGCCGAGCTGGTTCAGCGCCTACGGCGGCACCCTGGAGGCCACCGCCACATCCCTGGTGCTCCTGCACCGCCTGGATCGCCGTCGGTTTCGAGCGCACATCCGGTCCGGGCTCGGGTATCTGCTGGACCGCCGCCACGCCTGGGGGGAGTGGCACAACGAGCGCGGCACGGCGGCCACCCTGCGCGCCCTTCTGGAGCTGGGCGCCTCCGCGCGGCGCAGCCACGACCGCGCCCGCACCGTCGTCACCGTAACCGTCAACGGCAAGCGCGCCCACCGCGTCGTGATCGACCCGACGGACCCCTACGGCTCGGCCATCAACCTGCGCCGCTTGCGTCTGTCGGCCCTGCTGACCCGTCCCCGAAACGTCGTCCAGGTCACATACTCGGGCCGCGTCCAGGTCCCCGCCCGCCTGGTGGTAGAACGCTGGTCCGCCGCGACCCTCCCCAAAAAGCCAGCGCCGCGAAAAAAAGCCAAGCCCCTCCCGTCTCTGTCCGCCCGGCTCCTCGCTCCTGCGCAGGTGACCCGTGGCCGCCCCTTCTTCGCCGTGCTCGAGCTGACGCCCCGGGGCAAGACCCGACGGGCCGGCGCGGTGGCCCTGGGGCTGCCCACCACGGTCCAACTCTCGAACCGGGACCTCGCCCGGCTTCGCCGCACCAGCGGCGCCCTCCGCGCCCGGGTCCAAGGCCGCCTCCTCGTGCTGCACCTGCCGCCCCTGAACGTACGTCGCCGCCTCGCCCTCCGCCTGACGCCCCACCTCGCGGGCAAGAGCCACTTCCTCGCCCCCCGGGCCGCGCCCCTGCGCGCCGGCCCCGCCCGGCCGGGGACCCGACGGATTCCCCTCGACGTGCGGTAGCCCTAGGGGGCCGCGAATGGGTAAGTCGGTCGATTCAGGGCGTCAAGGCGCCCGGCTCGCGAGGCGCCAGAAGGGAGCATATCGGGAATACTCGACCGCCTGGCAACAAAGCGAGACGGGATGCATCGGCGGCCTGAACGATCGAATTACCCATTCGCGGCCCCTAAGGGCCCGCGCAACAACAAGTCAAAGATACAGGGCGCCGAGGCGCGCCGCTCGGATCAAGACCTGCGACGGACCAGCACCAGGACATACAGCAGCGCGAAAACCACACTCCAGGGCGGGGCGGTATGGCCGGCGGTGGAGCAGCTCGCGGTGTCCAAGGTGCTGTCCACCCAGTCCCGGTAGGGATCGGCGCGGGTGGCGATGGCGCCACTGTCACAGCCTCCCTCCTCGCCGGGGCCGCGGGAGACCACCCCGACGATGCGGCGCTGGCCGCTGGCCAGGGTCAAAAACACAGGGCCACCCGAGTCGCCGTAGCAGGGCTGTGGATCCCCCGGCTCGGACATCTGGATCTCATAGGAGCCGATGTAGACCAGGGGCGTCGCGGCCTTGTACTTGATCCCCGAACGGGTCAGGTCGAGGTCGGTGTAGCCATAGCCGAGGATGGTGAGCTCCATGCCGAGCAGCAGCGATGCGTCGGCCTCACCCCGGGTGATCAGCAGCTCCGGCTCGACCTCCTCCACGTCCCGCGCCAGCATCAGGATCCCGATGTCGTTGACCAGCCCCGGTGAGGTGTCGTTGGCGTTGCGGACATACCCAGGGTGCAGACGCACGTTCAGTCCCTTGAACACGTCCCCGTTCACATCTACGTCGGGGATCTGCGCCTCGTCCCTGAGCAGAGTGAAGTCGGGCACCTGCCCGTCCAGCTCCTGGGGGTCTATGCAGTGGGCCGCCGTGAGCACCGCGGCGGGCGCCACCAGGGTGCCCGTGCAGTAGATCTGGCCGTCCATCACCAACCCCCCGGTGGCCGGGAACTCCCAGGCCCCCGCGGGCTCGCCGCCGATGATGGGCTGGACGGACTGCGCGGTGTCCCGGGCCTCCCCGCCGACGCAGCCCCCGAGGGCCAGCGACGAAAACGCCCAGAGCAGTACAATCGCGTGTCGATGGCGCATGAGCTCCTCCCGCGGGTGCATGTCTCAGTGTGCCGGGTCGTCGGGCGGCTCGTCAAGGCCGCCGTCGGCAGACCCCGCGCCGTCGCCCCCCACGTCCAGCTCGCCCGAGGCGCGAGCCACCAGCACCGTGGCCGACAGATCACCGGTGACATTCACCGCCGTGCGAAACATGTCCAGCAGCCGGTCCACGCCCAGGATCAGCGCGATGCCCGACATGGGCACGCCGATGGCGGTGAGCACCATGGCGAGGGTGATGATCCCCGCCCCGGGCACGCCTGCGGCGCCCACGGAGGCCAGGGTCGCCGTGAAGAGGACCTCGAGCTGCTGGCCGATGGTCAGGTCCATGCCGAACATCTGCGCGATGAACACGGCGGCCACACCCTGGTACAGGGCCGTCCCGTCCATGTTCACGGTGGCGCCCAGGGGCAGCACGAAGCTGGCCGCCCGGCCCGACACGCCCAGGTTCTCCCGCGCCACCCGGATGGACACGGGCAGGGTGGCCGAGCTCGAGGAGGTGGAGAAGGCGATGAGCTGGGCCTGACGGATGCCCCCGAAGAAGCGCACCAGCGAGTACCGCGCCACCAGCCGCACCGCCAGGCCGTAGGTGACCAGCCCATGGATGAGCAGCGCCCCGAGCACCACCAGGCTGTACACCGCCAGGGCGGAGAGGACCCCAACGCCGGCGGTGCCCGACACCCCAGCCAGCAGGGCGAGCACCCCGAAGGGCGCCAGCTCCATCACGAGCTGCACGATCCGCACCATCACGTCGTTGATGGACTCGAAGAACTGCAGGGCCGGTCGAGCCCGCGCCGCGGGGATCATCAGGAATCCGATGCCCAGGACGATGGCGAATACGATGAGCTGGAGCATGTTCGGGCGCGGCCCGGTGGCCGCCCACAGGGGTACGTCCGGCACCATGTCCACCACGCGGTTGAGGACGCCACGGCGGACCACCTTCTCGGAATTCACCTTCTCCTGCGCCTGGTCGGCGTAGGTCTGCGAGAGCCGATCCCGGTCCCTGGCATCCACGTACCTACCGGGCTTGATCACGTTGGCGCAGGCCAGGCCAATGGTGATGGCGATGGCCGTGGTCATCAGGAAGTACCCGAAGGTGAGGCCCCCCATGCGCCCGAGCTTGCCCAGGGATCCCAGGGAGGCGACGCCGATGAGCAGCGACGCGAAGACCAGCGGCACGATGACCATCTTGATGAGCCGCAAAAAGAGGCGCCCGAACGGGTTGAGCACGGCCAGCAGCGAGTGTCCGAAGCGGCTCACCCGGGGGGGAGCGCCCTCCACGGCCACGAAGCCCTCCAGGGTACGGCTCCGGGTCTGGGCCTCCTTGGGTGCGCCGAACCTCGGCGGTCCGGTGGAAGTCTCGGCCTCGAGCTCGTAGCGCACCTTGTAGTAGGATCTGCCGTCGGGACCGATCACCCTCTCGACCACGTCCATGATCAGCTCGGCGCGCCCCTTGTGCGGCGCCAGGCGTGGGGCCCCAGCCCGGGGCTGGGCGAGCACCGTGGCCTTCCCGCGCTCCTGGTACACCAGGGCGCCCCGGTGCAGCAGCTCCGAGCGTGGCCCGAGGGTCAGCCCGATCGCCACCCCCACGACCATGCCAATGACGATCCGGGTCGGGAGGGAGATCCGCCCCCACCAGGTGCGGGGACGCCGCTTTTTCGAAGGGTTGGCCTCGGGCCGGGTCACGGGCGAAGGATATCGTCACGGCGCCTCGCTGTCCAGCCGACCCGACCGGCTGTACGTGGGACGGCCGACGGCAGAGGCGTGGACGAGACCGAAGACCGACGCTACTTCTTCCGCTGCTTCTTGAGGTCGGAGTTCAGGAGGGTGCACAGGGTCTTGCGGCCCTTGGGGGTCTTGATGCGGTTCTTGACGTGCTTGACGCCGGCCTTGCACTTCTTCTCGTCGCGGCCGCGACGCTTCTTGACCTCTTTGCAGGCCGCCGAGCTCTGCCCGCAGGTCTTACAGATGAGGCGCCGGAACTCGCGGCAGGGCTCGGGCTCACAACCGATGGCCAAGGCGGAAGCCGTAAAGACGAAGACCAGGGAGAGGGCAAGGTGTCTCATTTTATTCGTGCGCTCCATCCAACCTGTGAAAACGGCTGAACCGTAGACAATCGAAAGGGCGGCGTCAAGGATCCTGACTCGGCAGCCGCGCCGGCTCTCCCCTGGGGGATCGCCAGGGGGTTCGGATCGTGATAGAGACTGTACCACCCAGACGCGAAAGGAAGCGCAATGAGCATGGATGAGCTGGTTACCACGCTACGAAACAAACGCGCCGAGGCCGCCGCAGGCGGTGGGGAGCGGCGCGTGGAGAAGCAGCACGCCAAGGGCGCCCTCACGGCGCGGGAGCGGCTGGATAAGCTGTTGGATCCCGGAACGTTCCACGAGCTCGACGCCTTCAAGGTGCACCGGTGCACCGACTTTGGCCAGGACAAGTCGCACCTGCCCGGCGACGGCGCGGTCACTGGCTACGGGGAGATCGATGGCCGCACCGTGTTTGTCTTCGCCCAGGACTTCACTGTCTACGCCGGCACCCTGAGCGAGACCGTCGCCGCCAAGATCTGCAAGGTCCTGGACCTGGCCGCCGAGGTGGGCGCGCCCATCGTCGCCCTGAACGACTCCGGCGGGGCCCGCATCCAGGAGGGGGCCGCGTCCCTGCAGGGGTACGGCGACATCTTCTACCGCAACACCCAGTCCTCGGGTCGGGTGCCGCAGATCGCCGCCATCATGGGCCCCTGCGCCGGCGGGGCGGTGTACTCCCCGGCGCTCATGGACTTCATCTTCATGGTGGACAAGACCAGCCACATGTTCATCACCGGGCCCCAGGTCATCAAGACCGTCACCGGCGAGGAGGTCTCCATGGACGACCTCGGCGGCGCGGGGCCCCAGTGCACCAAGTCCGGCGTGGCGCACTTCGCCACCAAAAACGACGAGGACTGCCTGTTGCAGATCCGTCGGCTCCTGTCGTACCTGCCGAGCAACTGCGACCAGCACCCTCCGGTCATCGATCCGCCCGCGGACGTGCCAGACAACGCCGAGAAGATCACGAAGCACGTCCCCACCAACCCGCGGCGGCTCTACAACATGGTGCCCCTGGTGGAGATGGTCATGGACCCGGGCTCGGTGATGCAGGTCGCCGCCAAGTACGCGCCCAACATCATGACGGCCTTCGCGCGCATCGGCGGCCGCGCCGTGGGCGTGGTGGCCAACAACCCGCAGTTCTACGCGGGGTGTCTGGACATCAACGCCTCGGACAAGGGCGCGCGGTTCGTGCGGTTCTGCGACGCCTTCAACGTGCCCATCGTCACCTTCGTGGACGTGCCCGGCTTTCTGCCAGGCATCCAGCAGGAGTACGGCGGCATCATCCGCCACGGCGCCAAGATGCTCTACGCCTACTCCGAGGCCACGGTGCCTCTCATCACCACGATCGTCCGCAAGGCCTACGGCGGCGCCTACATCGCCATGGGATCGAAGCACCTGGGCGCCGATGTGGAGTACGCCTGGCCCACGGCGGAGCTGGCCGTCATGGGGCCCGAGGGCGCGGTGAACATCGTGTTTCGCAAGGACCTCGCCGAGGCCGAGGACAAGGCGACCCGACACGCCGAGCTCGTGGCGGACTACCAGAAGCGGTTCGCCTCACCCTACGTGGGCGCCTCCCGGGGCTACATCGACGAGGTCATCGAGCCCGCCGAGACCCGGGAGCGGATCCTGTCGGCGCTTTCGGCCCTGCGGCACAAGCGCACGAAGAGGGCGCCCCGACGCCACGCCAACGTGCCGCTGTAGCAGCCTCGAGATCCCCCGGCGCCGCCGGCTACGCCAGCGCCGCCACCTACGCCAGCGGTTGAAGTCAGACGCAAGCCCCGACGCAGACGCAAGCCCAGGCTTGACCACCGGACACCAGCCGTCGATACTCGGCCCACGGCAAGACCACCGTGGTCCCTTTCACGCCCTACGCCTGAATGCGCAGGTCAGCAACCGGAGGTTCACCATGTGCCGCGACGCGCTGCTTCCCATGGTATTTGCGTTGGTCACCGTCGGCTGCCCCTCGCCGGCGCCCGCGCCACGTCCGACCCGACCCACGGCCAGAGCGCGACCTCCGGTTTGGACCGCGGTGCCGAACATGAAGCGGCTCTGTGAGCGGGAAGACGGGCCGGGCGTTTCCGAGATGGCCCCCGCGATCCAGCCCGGTCACTTCACCCTGACAGTGCCCGATTCGGTGACGCTCCACTTCGAGCTGCATGCCAAGGACCCGAACGGGGGGCGTGTGAAATATGCCGCCGATGGCCTCGCCGCAGGGGCCTGGATAGATCCCTGGACCGGTGTCTTTCGTTGGGTGCGGCCCCCGCACCGTGGCTCGGGGATCCATCGTCACAAGCCGCTTCGCTTCCGCGCCACCAGCCCCTCGGGCCAGGTGACCTGGACGCTGCACCTGCAGACCTATCGGGCCAAGCCGGGCAGTGACACGTCGCCCCCCGCCGGGTCCAAGACCTGCACCCTCCGTTCCACAATCGACACCCTGGTGGTGGCAGACGTTGACCAGGACGGTCACCTCGACGTGCTCTACTCCGACCTGAAGCCCGGCACGTCGGGGGCGCGGGACCAGATGATCCACCTGCGGCGAGGCGCGGACTACGAGACCCTCACCGGCGGCAACAAAGGTGATGACGACCTGCAGATCTACCGCGACGCCAAAGGCAGGGTGCTGATCGGCTACTACCACAGTCAGACCCAGGGGAGCCTTTTGCTGTCCCGGATCAAGGGAGGCGAGCTCGTCCCGGTGCTCCATCTCGTCGGCGAATCCGACAACCGCGTCTTCTGCCTGCTCATCGATGGGCGAGGGCGGCTGCAGGGAGCCGAGAACTTCAACCGCCTCGAGACCACCCTCCATCGGTACGTCAAGGGCCGCTACGTGGAGTGGCGAACCCACAAACCCAGCGCGTCCATGTGCAAAGACGGGCGCAGCCTCTCCCACACCCGCCCGCCAAAGAAATGGCCAAAGAGGACGCCCAGCCCCGAGGACAACCTCCCGGATCCTTGACGCGTTCGAGAAACCGGATCCGGATCGATCTCGACGACCCGGACCACGGCCTGTAGAGTCCGGCCCATGCGCCACCTCGCATACCCACGGTGGACATGTCTCCGGCGACCCCGCCGGTGGACCCGGTGGCTCCTGGTGGGCCTGGTTCCGCTCATGGGCTGGGCGGGGTGCAAGGGCCGGAGGTCGAAAAAGGCCCGCCCCCGGGACGGCTGCAGCGCGGCGAGCCTCAAGGAGACCCGCCGGTGGCTGGCTGACCTCTGCGCAGCCCACGCCCAGAAGCTCGACAGCCCCAGCCACCACTGGTGGGGCCTACCCTTGGCCAGGGCCGACGTGAAGCTGGTGAAACGGCTGCCCCTCGGGGTGCTCTTGACGCTCACCCCCCGAAGGCTGCTCATTGACGGGAAACAGGCGCCGGACTGGCCCAAGCCCGCGACCTGGGAGGTGCCGGACATGTCCCGCGGCGTCGGGCCGGTGATCACCCGCCTGTTGCCGAGGCTGCGCCAGACCCTGGGCGCCAGCGCCGGGAGCGCCACTGCCAAGGCGGCCCTGGAGGACCTGGCACGCCGGGCGGCGCCGGGGGTGCGCGCCCCCGGCAACCCGCTGAGACGCACGCTCAAATCCGCACCGGCGACGGATCTGCCCTCCGGGCTCACGGTGCTCACCATGATCACCGCCAAGCGACACCTGGCCGGTCGGGGACCCCGCTGGGCGCACGTGGCCATCGGGCCCCGGGTGGCGGTACGTCGGGTGGTTCACCTCCAGACGCTCTTGGCCCTGGCCGGATTCGACGGGGTGCAGGTGCTGTTCACCCCGCGCGCCGCGAACGACCCTCCAGCGCCGCCAGCGCCGCGGATCTTCGAGTCCCTGGGCGCCATCGGCCCCACGGGAGACTCCCGGGCCCGACGGGCGGCGCGACGACGCGCCCTGCACCTGGAGGAGCGACGATGGGAGCGGCAGGGCTGCGACGCCATGACGCGGCTCCGCGCGGCGCTGGTCGAGGCCTCGGCTGCCGAGCGCTGCTCGGTCCTGCAGACCCGGCTCCCGGACACCCTTCGCCGCTGCGCCTGCGCCCTGGACGAGCGGCCGCTCCTCTCCCTGTGGCTCGCCGTGCTCGGGCCCATGGACCACGTGGGCAGCAAGACCGTGCGGCTCCACCCCCGCAGCCGGGCCGTGCGGGCAAAGGCCGGCGCCCTCTGGGCCGACATCGCCGATCGCGTGGTCGCCCGCCCGGGCCACCACCTCTGGCTCGCCCTCGCGCGGTGACCGACTCGCCAGGACAGCTCACCCGACCATCAGGGGCCTTCGCCCTCGCCCGTCTCGGGGACGCTCTCCCAGGTCTGGCCCACCCCGAGGGTGACCACCCGGACCTCGGGGCAAATGCCCGCCGCCGCCCGTACGAACTGGGGGAGCTTGCCCTCCACGCTCATGGATCGCACCAGGAACCGCGGCGTTCGCTCGAAGCGGAAGTGGTAGTGCACCGGTATCACCACCCGCGAGCGGAGCGCCCCCGCCACCCGGGCCGCCTCCGAGGGGTTCATGTGGTAGTGCACCGCGCCGAAGAGCCCGCGCCCGCCCGAGATGGGGACCAGGCTCACATCAGGGGGCCCGTGATCCTGCTCCACCTCCAAGAGGCGGTCGTGGTAGGCAGTGTCTCCCGCGAAGAACACCGACTCGCCCCCCGCCTCGAGCAGATAGGTGACCAGCCCCCCCGGGTGCTTGCCGAAGCAGGCGTGGACCGTGAGGCCGTCCTGGGCGTACCGCTCCCCGGCCACCATGGGATAGATGTCGGAGTACCCCAGCCTCCGCACCTTGCGCGCGGCCTTCCGGAGCACCAGCACCGGCGTGGTCCGGTCCAGGCGCCGCAGGGTGCCCGGGTCCAGATGATCCTCGTGCCCATGGGAGGCCACGATCAGATCCAGCGGCGGCAGGTCGTCGATGGTCAACCCCACACCGTAACGGTGAAACACCCGGCCCCAGTACAGGGGCTCGGTCATCCAGGGATCGGTGAGTATGCGCTTGCCCCCCAGGTCCAGCAACAAGCAGCAGTGGCTGATGGAAGTGATCTTCATGGTTGGCCCTCACAGAGGTGAGCACGCGCACTGCAGCGTCACGGGCGCGTTCCGGAGACAGGCTCCGCTGACGAAGCCCACCTCCTCGCCGAGGGGCTCCATGGCGTCTGGGGGGGCGGCCGCGCAGCCGCAGCCGGCCGTGGGAAACAGCACGGTCACCGACCGACCCACGACGCAGTCGAAGTCCAGGGTGAGCGAGCGGTTCTCCCAGTCGGGTGTCTGGACCGGCGGCGTGGGCACGCGCGTCACCGCCGGTGTCAGGTACACGTCAGCGAACACCGGCTTGAGCAGCCCCGCCCCGTCCAGCAGGGCGAAGCCTCCATCGGACAGGCCGTAGTCCCACAGGGCCGTGGAGATGTTGTGGGAGGCGTAGATGGTGTGCAGGTCCCGCACGTACAGATCGAAGCTCGCCGAGTCGGTCATGCCGCCGTACTCCCCCACCCACACGGCCGTGGATCCCTCCACCTGCGTCCCCACGTATTGCCACACTCGCTCTGCCATGGCGTCGGCGTCCCCGTCATAGCCGGGCCCGGACGGCTCGTGGACCTCCTGGGGGTAGAAGTGCCCCGCATAGACCATGCGGTCGCGCAGCGCCTCGTCCACCACGAGGGGTGCGGCAACGCCGAGGACGAAGCCCGCCGAGTGCTCCACGAAGTACAGCCGCCCGGGACAGACCTCCTCGATGGCGTCGGCGACGCGCTCGTAAAAGGGCATCAGCACGTCGTTGTCCCAATGCTGCTCGAACAGAGCGGAGCCGGGGTAGGGCTCGTTCATGAGATCGTACCCCACGACCCGCTCCTGGTGGCACACCGCCGCGGCCAGGGCCGTCCAGGCGTCGATGAAGTCCTGCTGCAGTGACAGGTCCTCCCAGAACAGATCAAAGCAGCCGGTGACCTGGGGCGTGGCGTAGTTGAGCCACCAGGCGCCGGCCGGCTCGTAGCCGTCGGTGACCTCCGGCGGGCAGGCCCAGCTGGGCGCTCCGTGGGCGGCGAAGGGCACCCCCCACAGGTCCTGGTGCATGTCCAGCACCACGTACAGCCCCGCCGCGGCGAGCTGATCCACCTGCGCCGCCAGGGCGTCCACGTAAGCCGAGTCCACCTCGCCGGGCGCGTCCGGGGTGACCGCCTTCCAGAAGGTCAGAAGCCGCACGGAGTTGATCCCGCTCGAAACCAGGGTGTCGATGTCGGCGCTGGTGAAGGGGAAGAGGTGGTCGTCGGTCCACTTGGCCTGACCGGAGAAGTTGGCGCTGCGCAGCAGCAGCACGTGGCCGTCGCCGTCCCGCATCAGCCCGTCCTGGACGTAGTACAGGCGCGCGGGGGAGGCGTCGTCGCCGCCGGTGCAACCGGTGCCGGTCAGGCACAACACCAGCGGGATGACGACGACACGGCGCATGGACGGTCTCCTTGCTTGGCTCAGCCTATCACATGGGCTTGGACAAGGCGGGGAGCGGCGGGGCCATGGCCGGCCGCGGAGCCACGCTGGGGCGTGGCCTGTTCCCAACGCGCGGAGCGCGAAACAGCCGGCGGATGCGAGACACGTCCCAGTAGTTGAGGCCGAGCACTTTTCGCATGAACCGCCGCACGGGCCGCGCCCGGCGGAGCACCTTGCGGACGCTGCGCGCGCTGGTGAGACCCACGTTGCGCTGGGATTCCACGTAGTCCTTCACCACGTTGGCCCTGCTGGCCCCGGCCGTCCGCTGCATCAGGGCGATCGCGACTCCGGCGCGATCCCGCCCGAGGGAGCAGTGGATGAGCACTGGGAGCTGCCCGGACTTCAGCTTGGCCAGCTCCTTGAACATCAGGCGAAGCTGCCGCTCCATGTGGCGCACCACCCTCAGGCGCCCCCAGGTCAGGTCCCGGCGGCCGATCTGGTAGATGTTCATTCCCAAGGCCCCCTTGGAGCGTCCGTAGGGCAGCGACACCACCAGCTCGCGGACCTTGCAGGGCCCACGTCGCCAGTAGGGCCGAAAACCGTAGCGCACGCTGTGCTGGAAGCCGTTGAGCTTGATGATGGTCTTGATGCCGGCCTGGTGGATCCGCTGGCAGGACTTGAAGGGCCGGTGGCGCGGATCGTCCGACCGATACACCCGCCCCCGGGGCAGCCCCGAGAGGAGACCGGCGTCCCGAAAGTTCTTCATGGGCCGCAGCCGCCACGGCACGCGGCGCTTCCGCGCCTCGACCGTCCCCCCAAGAGACAGGCAGAGCGCACCCGCGATCAGCCCGAAAAACCAATGACGTCCGATGCGGTGCGATGAGCACATCCGTGGAGAAACCTCCACTCCAGGGTGTTCACCGAACCGGGCCGTTCGTCAAGTTTTGGGCTCGCGGCCTCTACGCCAGGTAGGCGATCAGCTGGATCAAATCCACGATCTGATCGCGCTGGGCATCGGTCAACGATGTGAACGCAATGCCCATCCCTGGGTTGATGTTGTTGATGTCACCCGGACGGAAGGGGTTGATCCAGCGCACCACGCCCTCCACCTCCAGCGGCAGCTCCTCGGGCGACAGGTTGAACCGCAGGTTCAGCCGCGTCCCCACGTGCTCGGGCTCCCGCGTCTGCAAGAAGATCCCCAGCGAGGAGATGTTCGTCGCCTGGGCGAACAGAAACGTCTCTTCCGATCCGTAATCGACCTCACAGTTCAACAGCACGCGCTCGGCGAGCCTGCGATCGGTGCCCACCGCGTATGCATCCTGCCATTGCCACTCACTGTTGCCTGGCCGCATTGCGCGCTCCTCGTTCTCACTGAACATGATCCCCCCCATGGCACCCGCATCTGCTGGGATACCAGCCATGTGATGCCGCCTTCTTAACAGAGCTATTTCGGAAAAAACAAGCGAAAAAGCACCGAGTAATATGGAGGCCCGGATGGCAGGTTTGTTTGTCCGATCCTGGCGACCTGAGTATACTGGATGCGCGCAAATGAAAAATCGGGATTCTTCCACAGGCCTCGAGGACAGCGGCAAACGCTTGACCAAGCGCCCGACCGGATCCTTGGAGCCCCTCCCCGACGCGGACCGCATATCCTCGGTCGGAACAGTGCGCGCCGTGGCGTCCGAGCCCCAGCTGCGCGTCGACCACATGATGCCCAAAGGCGGCGAGGAGGCGCCACCCGTGCGACAGCGGGCCGGGCCCCTCGGGCGAAAACGAGCCATCACCAACGTGTGGAACGGCGGCGCCCTCGACCGACAGACCGACGAGCGCGACAAAGCCCCGACCATCGGTTTTCGCTACCGCATCGTGGAGAAGGTGGGCGCGGGAGGCATGTCCGAGATCTACAAGGTCCGGCACATCCATATGGACAAGGAGTTCGCGCTCAAGGTCATTGACGCCAAGCCAGGTTTGGTGACGAGGGCGCGGCAACTTTTCTTGCGAGAGGCCAAGACCGCGAGCCAGCTCGACCACCCGAACATCGTCCAGATCATCGACTTCGGCGTGGACGAGGAGCACGGGTCTTTCATCGTCATGGAGTACCTCAAGGGAGAGACGCTCTACGCCCGGCTGGGGCGCGTGGGCCGCCTGAAGGTGCACCAGGCCCTGCAGATCGCGCTGCAGGTGGCCGAGGCGCTGCATCACATGCATGGGGTGGGCATCATCCACTGCGATGTGAAAGCGGAAAACGTCTTCATGTATCGGACGACGGCGGACACGCGTCAGCGAATGCAGCTCAAGATGATCGATTTCGGCCTCTCCCGCCCCCGAACCCAGCACGTCAAGCTGGCAGACGTGGAGGTGGGGGGCACGCCGCAGTACATGTCCCCAGAGCTCATCAACGGCGAGTCCCCCCAGCCCTCCATGGACATCTACGCCCTGGGCAACCTCTTGTACGAGGTGCTCACCGGCGCGGTGCCCTTCAGCGGCACCCTCGAGGAGATCATCGAGCAGCAGCTCCACAGCCAACCCGTGACGCCCTCGCAACGGATGGAGGAGCCCCTGGAGAGCCGCGTGGAGGAGATCATCATGGAGATGCTCCAGAAAGACCCTGCGGACCGACAGAGCTCCATGGGGCAGGTCATCTTCCAGCTGCGCACGGTGATGGCCATGTACGACTTCCCCGGCGCCCGCATCCGTGGCACCACCACGGGCGAGCGCCCGGCCATCTCCAAGACGGGGGCACGCGTGCATCAACCCATGGTGGAGAACTGCCCCTTCCCCATGTTCCAGCTCGACTCCAGCGCGCGCATCGTCTATGCCAACGACTCCTTCTGCCACTTCGTGCAGCTGCCCATGCAAAAGCTCCGCGGGCTCAGCGTGGACGAGACGCGGCTGGCCGTGGTCTATCCGTCCATCGAGACCGACGCCCTGAGCTGCGCGAAGAACCAGCCCGCCGAGCCCCTGCAGCGGGCCTTCTCCTTCGAGCTCAAAAATGGCAAGAAGAGCTCCATGCTCTGCTGGCTGACGGCCCAGGTCGACAGGGCCGGAGACGTGGAGCGCGTCAACGGCTATATCCACCCCATCGGATGATCACCAACGACTACATCATGCGCCTGGTCAAGCAGCTGGGCGACGCCATCGGGCGCATCGCCGGACTCCGGGACCGCAAGGAGTACGTCCAGGCCCACGAGGCCGTGGGGGACGCCTGCGACGAGCTGCTCGGCCATCAACCCCACTTCCTGGACGTGCTCGACCCCGCGAGCGCCGCGCACATGCTCGGTCGCTGGTTCAAGATCAAGGCCTACGCGTCCCTGGTCGAAACCGACGCGGAGATCTACGCCCACGAAGGTGACGCGGACCGCGCCGCCCAGCTCCATCGCCGGGCCCTGGAAGTTTTCCTGGAGGGGATCGATCGCGGCGGCCGCGGGGACCGGGATCTCCGCCGAACGATCAAGCGGATGGTCGGACGCGTGCGCATGGACCGCCTCAAACCCGCCCACCAGCGCATCGTGCGCGACCTGAAGGACTAGCCCTCCCCGCCTTCCCCGCCTTCCCCGCCTTCCCCGCCTTCCCCGCCCTCCCCGCCCTCCCCGCCCTCCTCGATCTTGGTCTCCAGCTCGGTCCAGCGATCGTAGAGGGCGTCGACCTCACCCTGGGCTTGCTCGACCTGGGCGTAGGCGCGCTGGAGCCTGTCGGCGTCGGCGGCGATCTCCGGATCGGCGAGGTTCGCCCCCAGGGACGCGAGGAGCTCCTCGGCGATGGAGATGCGGTCCTCCATGCCGGCGAGCTCCTGCTCCTCGGAATATGTCAGAGGCTTCTTGCGGCGGGGGCGACGGCGCTTCCCCGCCAAAGCGACCTCCCGCCCCGCGGTGCGCTCGGACCCTCGTCGGTCCTCGCGGCCCTGGTTCCATTGGTCCTGGTCGGCGAAGAAGCCGACGTCACCCCGGCCGTCGAGGCCGAGCAGCACCGTGGAGACACGATCGAGCATGTACCGATCGTGAGTGACCATGACCACCGCGCCCGCGAAGTCGCTGAGGCTCTCCTCGAGCACCTCCAGGGTGGGGATGTCGAGATCATTGGTGGGCTCGTCCAGCAGCAGCACGTCGGCCTGCCGCAACATGAGCCGGGCGATGAGGATCTTGGCCTGCTCACCGCCGCTGAGGCGACGAAGCGGCGTGTCGAGCTGCTCGGAGCGGAAGAGGAACCGCCTGGCCCAGCCGGCCACGTGCACGGGGCGCCCCTGGTACAGGACCGTGTCACCATCGGGGCACAGGGCTCGACGCAGGGACAGGTCCTGGTCGAGCTGCTCCCGCCGCTGGTCGAAGTACACCACCTGGAGGTGCTGCGCCTGACGGATGGCCCCCTCATCGAGCGCCACCTCCCCGGCGATGATGCGCAAGAGCGTGGTCTTGCCGCTGCCGTTGGGGCCCACGAGACCGAGCCGATCTCTTGGGCGAAGCAGCAGATCCAGCCCCCCGAAGAGGCGCCGGCCGCCCAAGGACTTGCCCAGGTTCGTGGCCACGAGCAGCCGCTTGGTCTTGCGGCCCGACGCGGAAAAGTCGATGCCGGCCCGATCGCCGGGGTCCCGGGACCTGAGGTCGTCCAGCTCGCCGATGAGCCGCCGCGCTTCGTCGATGCGCCCCTGGGCCTTGGTGGTACGAGCCTTGGGACCGCGCCGGAGCCACTCCACCTCCCGCTTGACCTTGGTGGCCAGGGCCTCGGCGTGGTGGGCCCGCGCCGCCAGGGCCGCCTCTCGCTTCTCGAGCAGCTCGACGTACCTGCCCTTCACCGACAGGATGCCCCCAGGGTGCCGCCGATCCAGCTCGACCATACGGGTGGCCACCTGCTGCAGGAAAGCTCGATCGTGACTCACCACCACGTAGGCGAACCGCGCCGACCGCAGGAAGGACTCCAGCCAGAGGATGGACTCGAGATCCAGGTGGTTGGTGGGCTCGTCGAGCAGGAGCAGGTCGGGCTCGAGGACCACCGCTCGGCCGATTGCCAGGCGCTTGCTCCAGCCCCCCGAGAGGGTTCCGACCCGCTGATCGGGATCATCGAAGCCGAGCTTGCTCAGGGTGATGCTCGTACGCACCGCGTGGCCCGTCTCGTCTTCGGAGGGATCCGGCGGCGCGGCAGCCACCGACGCCATCAGCACCTCGGTGACCGTCAGACCGTCGTCAAAGCCCGGATCCTGGTCCACCAAGGCCACCCGGAGGTCCCTGCGTCCGATCCGCTCCCCCTCATCCGGCTCCTCGAGCCCGGCGAGGATCCGCAGCAGCGTGGACTTGCCCGATCCGTTGGGACCCACGACGCCGATCCGGTCCTCGTCCTCCACGGTCAAGGAGATCCCTTCGAAGAGGGCTTGGTCCCAGAAGGTCTTGGTCAGGTCGCGGCACGAGATCAGCATGCCGGCTTTCTACGCGTTTCGGCTGGCGACGTAAAGGGGCTTTGTTGACTACCGGCGCCTCCGGGGAATCGGGCGCGGGCGCACCACGGGCTTGGGCCGCCGGGGCGGCGCGGGAAGGTAGTCCATGGTGACCGTGGTCTTCCCCTTCGCCTTGACCGTGAGCTTCCACCGGTGGTATCGCCCCCGCTCGTTGACGGTCAGGGGCGGCTGGCTGAAGGTGAGCTTTCCCTCTGCGCGCCACAGGGGGTTGCGCTCGAAAATCTCCACGGTCACTGGCATGACGGCGATGGACCGAACGGTGAGCTTGATGCGCTGCGTGCGGCCGCGGTCACCGAGGTGCACCAGTTGCTTCTTCACCGCCACGCCGCCGTCGTTGGTGGTGGTCAAGAACGCGTGCCCTCCCACTGGGGTCCAGTGGTGCAGGTCGTGTCCCACGAAGACCCCCTCCCGGTAGATCCAGGCCGTGCCCGCCGGCAGGAGGATCTTCGAGCGGTTCGGCACCTTGTACACGGTGTAGACGCTCTCCCCGCGGTCGGCCGGCCAGAGGTAGTAGGGCTTGCTGTCGAGGATCAGCGATGCCATGCGCAGGTAGCTCTTGTGCCGACGCTTGAGGTTGATGCGGTAGTTGCGATACAGGGAATACCCGTCCACGCGGTTCTGCAGGGCGCGGCTGCGGACGGCCTGCCTCCGGGTCTGGACGTAGTACTCGGAGAACTTCATCTGGAAGTTGGACTGCCGCTTGCGTGCCGTGTTGTCCACCATGCGAATGCGGTACTTCGTCAGGAGCTCCTTTCCAAAGGCCCGGGTCTTCTCGTAGCGGACCTGCTGCGTGGAGGAAGAGCCCTTCCAGGCCACGTGTCGACGTCTGCGAAGGCGGGGCCGCGTCGCCGGGCCGCGCAGCACCCGCGGGACGGCGCGCCAGGGGATCCGGCGGCCCACGTTCGCAACCAGGCGTCCGGGATCGGGCTGCCGGCTGGCTCCGTGCCGGTGCACCGGCGACACGCCCACCCACCCGGCCACCAGGGTGACCTTCATGTCAGAGAGATCGTACCAGTGGTTCTGGATCATCGCGCCGAGCTGGAGCCGGACCTGCCCCTCGGGGAGCACGTCCACGCGGTACTGGGCGCTCCAGTAGATGCCCCACGTCAGGTACTCCACCAGCAGCGGCTGGCCTCGCTGCAGGTACCGGTCCACCCGGCGGATCCGCACCCGGGTGTAGGACCCCAGCTCGGAGGTGTAGGCCGGCTTGACGTTGAACTCCTGGATCTGCCGATGGCCGACGCGCAACTGGAGGGACTCCACGATGATCCGGGGCGGCAGGGCCAGCTCCACGTGCCTCACCTGACCCAGCGGGAGGTGGCTGCGCATGAGCGCCAGGTTCTGCATGTAGACCACCGCCTCGTCGGGGATGCACTTGCGCCGGCTGAACACCACCGGGTGGCTGCGGTCGAAGGTGGTGCGCACGCGCGCCTTCTGAGGGCAACCGGTGGTGAGCAAACAAAGGCCAACCACGCATATTTGCACAGGTTTCATAAGTCGCTCCTCCTCTGGATGACATCCGTATTTCCGGCGGCTCAGACTTGCAACGCACGAAAGGGGCCGTAGTTCTACACCGATGCACGAGCCGTCGGCGGCTCAGCGCCAGGTATAGCGGAACTCGCCACGCTCATCGCCGGCGGCCAGAGAGGTGACCACGGAGGATTTCACGTCCCGGGCACCGCTGATCTCCACGGCACGCTCCATGTAGCCGCCGATGCGGCGCTCCACGAGGCGATTCGGCTCGGGGAACCCCAACAGGTACACCGTGGCGTGCCTGGAGCCGGACTCGTGGATGTGGAGCACGGCGTCGGTGTAGTAGGTGGAAAAGACGTGGCTGGCGCGCTTGATGATGAAGCCCGGGGACCCCAGCCGCACGAAGATCCTGAAGATGCCGCGCAGGGCAAAGTCGGCGCTGAATCGACCGAGGTCCCAGGCCACATCGTCGGCCGGGTCCTCCACCAGGCCGCAGAGGACCTCGGTGGGCTCGATCATGGCGCGCTCGATGGGATACCAGGAGGACACGATGCCGTGCTCGAGGACCGTGCGCGTCTCCTCGGACAGGCTACTCAACCACGCCTCGTGATACGCCCCGTACCGCTCCTTGACAAAACGGGCCATGGGCTTGATGACCGCACCCTTCACCAACATGGCTTGGATAGTACCATGACCGCCGGCCGGGGGCCCACGGATGTCATTTCCCTCGCGGGGACTTCGGTTCGTCGGCGACGCCAGGTCCCTCCCCGCCAGGTCCCTCCCCGCCAGGTCCCTCCCCGCCAGGTCCCTCCCCGCCAGGCTCGCCCTTGGCGCCGCTCCCCCCTCGGGCACCCTTTTCCCGCGCGGCCTCGGAGGCCGAGGTGAGCTTGGTGCGAAGGAAGGAGAAGATCTCCACCCCCGTCGCCGCCGCGCCCTCGGTGAAATCCCGCAGGGTGGTCACCAGCGGGTCTGTGGAGTCATCGTAGGCCTTCTTGTAGTCCTGGGCCGTTTCCTTCACGCCCTCGGTCCAGGTGTTCGTCGGCTCGTCACCGCGCCTCTCGTACTCGCCGTCCAGGATCTTCTGATACTCGCCGGAGTCCACCCACTTCTGCAGCTCCACCACCCGCAGGACGGGCAGCGGGTGCGACTGCACCAGCAGGAGCTGGAACTTGAGCACGCTGTCGAGGACGTCCCCCGCGGCCTGGTACTCCTCGGCCTGTTTCTGGAACTCCGCGATGTTCATCTGGTCGGTGAGCTTTCCGCCCGCGAGCTTCATGTCCACCTGGTGGCTGACCGCCAGGTCCTGGGAAACCAGCAACCCGGCCCGATCCGCGGTGAGCTCCGCCTTGCGACTCCACTCCATCAGCCCCAGCAGGATCGCCCAGATGGCGTAGCCCCCGCCGGGGATGCCCAGGAGAAAATGCCACGCCTTGAGGATGATGATGAGCAGGGTCGTGTACAGGGCGTGCCCACACATGACGTGGCCCAGCTCATGGGCGATCACCGCCTGGACCTCCTCGGGGGACAGCATCTCCACCAGCGAGGAGGTGAGCACGATGAAGGGCTTGTCCACCCCGATGGCCGCGGCGTTGACCACGAAGTCCTGCATGACGAACACCTCGGGCGGCTCCTCGATGTCCAGCACCCGACAGGCCTCGACGAACAGCCCGTGCACCTGCCCGAACTGGTTGGGGTTCACCCGCACCGCCGAGGCCAGGAAATACAAACGCATGCGCTTGTCGCCGATGGTGGCGATGAACTTTCGCGCCACCCAGTCCAGCCCCGGGACCTTCTGGAGGGTCTGGATGGCGCTCCGGTCCAGCGGGTGCTCGAAGGCCCGCGGGGAGATCTGGGTCAGGATCTTCTTGTCGGTCTTCGCCGCGTCTGTCGAAGGCTCATTGGAAGTCGTCATGCTTGTTGTCTCCTCGCGCGAAGGGTGACTTGAGGCGCTCCAGGGCCACCGCCGCCGCGTCCTTGCCAGCCTCGAAGTAGCTGTTCAGCTCCTCGGTGGCGGTGGACACGGCCAGGTCGTCCAGGGGCCGGTTCTCCCGGAAGAGCCGCCTCACCAGCCGCCCCAGGGCGAAGGTGGACGCGCCGGTGAACAGGGCCTGGGCCACCGAGCCCGTGGTCCAGCCGACCCCGGGCAGGATCTTCATGAGGCTCGCCGCCAGCCGGGCCGCGGTCAACCCCGCGAGGGCGCCGCTCACCGACGTCACGAAGGCCCGCGCGCTGCGCGCATCGAATGTGGTGCCATAGTTGCTGGCCAACTCCTTGATCATGGCCAGGTGCACAGCGCCCACGGCGGCCAGGTCGATCACCGGCGCCGGAATAGAGCCCCCCATGACCGCATACTTCATGTGCTTGCGAATGATCTCGTCCGCCAGGACATCCCGCTCCGCCAGCGCTCTTTCCAGATCCTTGTCCATGTCCCCGCACAATAGCCACCCGCCGCCGCTCCTGTCCAGCGGCCCTAAGCCGGCTGGCGCGGGGGACCTTGAACAAACGTGCGAATTGCACCATGGTCCTGTCAGTGCGTCCCCAGTCGAAACGCGTCCCCAAAGCGAGGCCCGCCGGGCTGCATGCGGGCAGATTGTTGGTCCTAGGCTTGACGACCGGACTCCTGCTGACCCGCTGGGTCGCTCCATCGGGTGCGGGACCCTCCTCCGGAGACGGCGACTCGGCCCACGGGCGCGCGCAGGTCCTTCCGCCAAACGCCGCGGATGTGGTCCGACGAGCGTTCGGGCGGGCCGAGCCGCTCATGAGGCTCGCCCGAGCCCGCATCTTCCCGACGCGTGTAGAGGCCACCGTGTGCGCCAACGCCCGCTGCCGGCTTGTCGTGCTCACGTACCCCTCCCCGAAGTGCGGGGGCTTTGTGGCCGGTCCCTGGTGCGTCCGGACCAAAGGCAAGGCACTGCCGCTCGCGCACGAGGCCGCGCTCCGACGCGCCCTGGCCGGCGACACCATCGCCAAGGTCTGGAAGACCAGGAGCGCACCGTCCAGATCGTCCCCACCGGATCCACCGGGACCACGGTTCGAGCCCGAGCCCGGGGCGACCAATGCGTTGGCCTATCTGTTCGCCGTGCTGTACCTGATTGTCCCCCTTGGGCTCGGCTGGGGAGGCGGCCGCCTCCTGCGGCGCCGCCGCAACCGTGGGTACCAGTCCCGCTGGGCCGCCGTCGCGTTCATCGGCGGGTTCGTCGCCCTGGCGCTGGTGTTGGTCCCCTTCGTCCGGCTGGCGCTGTGGGACCTGGTCTCCCTCGCCGGGTTGCTCGGCACCGGGGCCTACGTCGGCGCCAGCGACATGTCCAAGCGCTGGGACCGTCGAAACCTGGCCTTGATGGCCGGCTCCACCCTGGTCTCACTCCTCTTTGTAGAGGTGGCTCTCCGATGGCTGGTCGCGCCCGCGCCCGCCTTTGTCAAGGCGCGGGACCTCACGATCATGCGGGACAGGCGCCTCGACGATGACTGGGCGAAGATCTATCCAGGCACCTACCCGAAGCGGTTTCGTCGCCTGATCAAAGCTCCACCGGACACGCGCTGGCGGGTGATCCACGTCGGTGACTCCATGGTGTACGGCGTCGGTACGGCAAAGCCGAAGCGATTCACCTCCCTGTTGGACGGCCGGATCCCTCGGGCGGCCCATCACAACGCCGGTGTGCCGGGGTCGGGAACCGACTTCCACTACCTCGTCATCCGGCGTTGGCTCGCCCACATGAAGGCGGACCACGTCGTCCACTACGTGTACCCCACCAATGACCTGGTGGAGCTCGACCGCCCCCACGAGGTCTGCGACCGGGGCTCCCTGTTGATCTACGGCAAGTCAGGCCTCAGGGCCCGCTGTCAGCGACCGCCCCACGACCCAACCTCGCTCCTGGCTCCCTATTCCAGGTCCCTGGACCGGCGCCCGGCGCCCTACCCGCTCCTGGTGGCCACCAGCTTCTCGTCTCTCGCCCGGCACCTGTGTGCCCTGCGGCTGCGATTCCGCCTCCGATTACACAGACACTCCCACCCCCGCGCCATTCGACACTTCACACGAATCATGCAGCAGAGCCAAAAGCTGAGCCGCGCCCAAGGTGTCGCCTACACCATCGTCGTCTTGCCCGACCGCAGGGATCTCGAGCGCTTCTCCCGGTCGAGCCGTGCCCGAAAGCGCCCCCACCACCACGAGATCGTGAGAATCTGCCGCGAGATCACCCCACGGGTGCTCAGCGCCTGGGACGCTCTGCTCCCCGTCGTGCGAAAGCACGGCGGAGGTCGTTACTTCGCCGACAAAATCCACTTCAGCGCCGCCGGACACCGCGTCGTGGCGGACTGGCTCGGACGCCGGCTGGCCGGCACGCCAGGGTTCGGGCCCGCTCCCCCTGGGTCCAGGTGATTCAATCCGTTCCCCAATGCTGATGTAGAGCGCGGATTCTCTGTCTCCTCCCCTGCCGCCGCAAAGAGCGGGTCGCCGACGACATCCCAACTGTTCCAAAGGTCTGTCATTCCGAGTGAAGCGAGGAGTCTCTCTGTCTTCATCCAGCGTCGATGCCACCACACCTCTGCCCTCATGACGCTCGCGATCAGCAGGTAGCCTGCCAAAAACGTCCGGGATGTCGAGATCACTCCACGTTCAGTAGACAACCACGGGCCGCCGCGGCGCACACCGGCCGTTGGGACGCAACGGACACTCTTCGGACACGACCACGCCGCTTCTGTACATCTCAATGCGGATGGTCTGCCCGTCCTTGTTCCATTTCGTGTGCCTGCCGTGTTTGCGTCCGTCTCGATAGTGGAATTCCTCGGCGATGGAACCATCGCGGCGGTGGTAGACCGACCGACCGTGCTCGCGGTCCTGGTCATAGTGACACCGGCTCTGCAGCTTGCCGCTCGAATACCACCACGTCCGATCCCCGTGCCACTTCCCCCGCCGCCTGGCTCCCTGCGCCTTCAACCGACCATTTTCGTGCCAGACCCGAACGACGCCCGTTCCGCGGTTCAGGTGGAAGCGTCCCAGCACTCGGCCGTTTGCGTCCCACTGAACCCACTGGCCGTGCCGCTTGCCATGGACGAACCTGCCGCGGGATTTCAGCCGGCCGTTTGCATGCCAGCGCTTCCAGACGAAGTGCTTCCGCCCCCGAAGATACCGGCCGCGCCAGGCCACCTTTCCCGATGGATGGTACGCGACGTACGGCCCATGCATTTCTCCCCCGACCCAGCTATCCTGACTGGACAGCTTTCCGTCGCTGAAATAGCGCCAGACGCCGACTCGCTTGCTGCGATGATAGGCGCCCTTTTCTTGCAGGTCACCGTCGCCACCCCAGCTCTTCCACACCCCCTCCCGGTGGCCGCGATCATGGGTTCCTTCGGTGATCAAACGGCCCTTCCGATCGCGATAGGAGTATGGGCCGTGATACCGCCCCGCTTTGTCAACGCAGACCCTGATGTAGGCGAGAACGACATTGCGCCGCGTCTTGCAGCGTACGATCTCTCCCTTGTAGATGGTGCATCCACACCCCAGCTCAAGGGCTCCGATGATAGCAAACAAACCGATGCTCTCCCACCGTGCCAGGCTCCCCGTCGCTCGCCTCGAAACGCGCATGATCCACCCCGCGGGCAACGAACCCGCTCCAAAACGCCCGAAACGGTATGTTAGCCGCAATGCCTGCCCCGGCGGTAGTACTAAAGGAGAGATCAACAGGGCGACCGAGCTCTCCCCCGGGGGCGCGTTGACGCTCCGCTCCAGCGGGTGCTAGCATTGCACCGAGCGCCGGAGCACCAGGGTGCCGGACCCGAGGGGTGCCGGAAACGAGGGGTGCCGGAGCCGAGGGGTGCCGGAGCCGAGGGGTGCCGGAAGCGAGGAGAACTAAAATCGTGCGCGAGCTGTGGGCATTTTTGAAAACCCGAAAGAAGTGGTGGCTCGGGCCGATCCTGGCGGCGTTCATCCTCTTGGCTCTGCTCATGGTCTTCGCTCAGGGGTCCCCGCTGGGGCCCTTCATCTACACGCTGTTCTGAATCCGGTGGCCGAACCCACACACATCCTGGGAATCTCCGCCTTCTTCCATGACGCCGCCGCCGCGCTGGTGCGCGACGGTGAGGTGATCGCGGCGGCCCAGGAGGAGCGGTTCAGCCGCATCAAGGGGGATCCCGACTTCCCCACGCAAGCCATCCGGTCCTGTCTGGAGTCCGGCGGGATCGATCTCGACCAGGTGGACTACGTGGTCTACTACGAGAAGCCGTGGATCCGCTTCGAGCGGCTCCTGGAGACCTACCTGGCCCACGCCCCGCGGGGCCTGCGCTCCTATCTGAAGGCCATGCCGGCCTGGCTCGGGCAGAAGTTCTTCATGCGGCGCACCATCGGCGAGGCCTTGTCGTGGCCGGGGCCGGTGCTCTTTGCCGAGCATCACGAGTCGCACATGGCCGCGTCCTTCTACGCCTCTCCCTTCGATCGGGCGGCCGCCCTCACCGTGGACGGGGTCGGGGAGTGGGTCACCACGGCCTGGGGCCAGGGCGAGGGCAACCAGCTGCGGCTGCGGCAGGAGCTTCACTTCCCCCACTCCCTGGGGCTGGTCTACTCGGCGTTGACGAGCTACCTGGGATTTCGGGTCAACACCGGCGAGTACAAGGTCATGGGCCTGGCGCCCTACGGGGAGCCCACCTACGTCGACGCCATCCTGAGCCACGTCGTGGACCTGCGACCCGACGGCTCCTTCCGCCTCGACCTGAGCCACTTCGACTATCCCGTGGCGCTGCGCATGACCAACGAGCGCCTCCACCGGCTCTTTGGCGGCCCGCCCCGGGAGCCGGACGGTGAGCTGGTCCAGCGTCACATGGACATCGCCTGCTCCCTCCAGGTCGTCACCGAGGAGATCCTGCTGCGCATGGTCCGCCACGTCCACCGCGAGACCGGGATGAAGAACCTGGTGATGGGCGGTGGGGTAGCGCTCAACTGCGTGGCCAACGGCAGGATCCTGCGGGAGGGGCCCTTCGATGACATCTGGATTCAGCCGGCAGCCGGCGACGCCGGGGGCGCCATCGGCTGCGCGCTGGCGGCCTGGCACCGGTACCTGGACCAGCCCCGGGAGCCGCCCCGGGAGCCGCCCGCGCCGCTGGCGGCCGAGGGCGAAGGGGGCGATGTCCCGGACCGCCAGCAGGGCTCCTACCTGGGACCGGAGTACGACCAGGCGGCAGTCCGCCAGGAGCTGGATCGCCTGGGCGCGAGGTATCGGCTCCTGGATCCCGACGAGGTCCCTGAGCGAGCCGCGGAGATCATCGCCGACGGGCGGGTGGTCGGGCTCTTTTGCGGCCGGATGGAGCTCGGCCCACGGGCCCTGGGCGCACGATCGATCCTGGCCGACGCCCGGCGCCCCGAGATGCAGCACCACCTCAACGAAAAAATCAAGCTCCGGGAGTCCTTCCGCCCCTTTGCTCCGGCCGCGCTCCTTCATCGCGCTCCGGACTACTTCGAGCTGGATCGCCCCTCCCCGTACATGCAGGTCGTGGCGCCGGTGCGGGCATCCCGGTGTCGGCCGATCCCTCCGGAGGAGGAAGGCCGGGGGCTGGATCGACTCCAGATCCTCCGCTCCGAGATCCCGGCGGTCACCCACGTCAACTGCTCGGCGCGAGTCCAGACAGTGGACGGCAGGCACAACCGCCGATTTTACGACATCCTCACGGCCTTCGAGGCCCAGACCGGTGCCGGCCTGGTGCTGAACACGTCGTTCAACGTCGCCGGCGAGCCCATCGTCTGCTCCCCGGCCGACGCCTTGCGTTGCTTTCTGCGGTCCGGCATGGACGCCCTGTTCCTGGAGGACTTCCTCTTGCTCAAGCCCGACCAGCCGCCCCACCTCCTGGCAGAGGCGGGCGACCATCGGGCCTACGAGCCCCCGAAGAAGCCGCGCGCCCTGGCGGCCGGCACCCTCCGCCGCCAACCCCGACGCTGGCGCAGCTTCGGCCTGATGCTGGCCTGCTTGGCCGCGGTGGCCGCGCTGTGGGGGATCTGGCGGACCGGGCGGGCCGGGTACCGCCTGGACCCATGGCGCGCAGCCCTGCTGGTGTCCGCCGGCCTGGTGGGCCTGACGGGTCTGGTGGCTCCTCGCGCCCTGAAGTGGCCCTACGCCGCCTGGATGGGCCTGGCCAGGCTCCTCTCCCGGATCTTCGCACCCCTCGTCTTGACGATCGCCTACCTGGTGATCATCGTCCCGGTGGGCCTGGTCCGTCGCCTCTTCGGCGCGGCTCCCCTGGGGCGCCCGCCGGACCGGACCATCGACGGCACCTACTGGCTGAACCGCCCGCCCCAAAAGCGCGGCCCGGACCGATACACCCAGCAGTTCTGATCGCCGAAATTGCTGATCGGCGGGTGGCGGATGGCAGTGGGCCCGGATGTTGACGCGGTTGAAGGTGGCGACCGCTTGGCGTAGGTTCTGGGGGAGCGTCGCGGGCCCGGGGCCCGCCGCGGATTCGGGACAGGCGCCATGACGACGGACACTGAACGGCTCACCCAGCTGCTGCTGGCCATCGGCCTGGACAGCGACGCCGCCGAGGCGAGGGCCAGGCAGCTGCGCGCGCTTCAGGAGCGCGGGGACGCCCTGGGGCTGGACGCCGAGCGGCTCCTGGGGGCCATGGCCAGCCAGGTGGGCATCGCCGACACGGCGAGCTTCGATCCGTCCGGCCACGACACGGACACGCTCTCCCCGACAGCGCTGTTGTCGCGCATCCAGGAGGCATTGGGTGAGGAGCCGAAACCGGAGCTGGATCCCGAGGAGCAGATCTCCACCACGGGCACCGAGCCCACCCTGCCCCAGGTCGGGGATCCGCCGGAGCCCGGTGCCCCGGGCGACGCGGAGTGGATCCTCCACGCCGGCGAACGCGTGGACCAGTACGAGGTGATTCGGGCCATCGGCCAGGGCGGCATGGGCGCGGTGTACCTGGCCCGGGACGTGCTCCTCGGACGGAAGGTCGCGCTCAAGCTGGTCCACCCGCACCTGGTGGCGTCCGCCGGAGCGGTGGAGCGGTTCCTCTTCGAGGCCCGGGCCACCGCGCGGTTCAACCACCCCAACATCGTCACCATCTATGGGCTCGGGCAGGTGCGGGGCTGCCCCTATGTGGTCCTGGAGTACCTGCCCGGCGTCTCGGTGCGGGCGCGGCTGCGGGACGGCAAGCTGGCCGCAGGAGAGGCCCTGGAGATCGCGCGCCGGGTGGCCGTGGCCCTGGCCGAAGCGCACCGGCAGTCCATCCTGCACTGCGATCTCAAGCCCGAGAACATCTTTTTGCCCCGGGACGGCCGGCTGCGGGTCCTGGACTTCGGCCTGGCCAAGCTGGTCCAGCGCCCGGGGATGCTCCCCCTCCAGCCACGCGATGGGGATCCCGACGGGGACGTCGCGGCGGATCAGAAAGTGACGAGTCGGGACGCGGCAGGTATGGACTCGGCAGGCAAGGACGCGGCGGACGAGGACGCGACGGACGAGGACGCGGCGGACGAGGACGCGGCAGGTGAGGACACGGCCGATGAGGTCCAGTCGCTCACCTCGGCCCAGCGGCAGCGCGCAGAGGACCAGTCGGCCCTGCGCGGAACCGCGCCATACATGGCCCCGGAGCAGTGGAGGCACGGGGACCTGGGCCCCTCCACGGACATCTGGGCCTTCGGCGTGACGCTCTACGAGATCCTCACCGGAGAGCGTCCCTTTCAGGGATCGCCGGTGTCCATCTACGAGCAGGTCACCGACGACACCCGGCGTGCGCAGTCCCCCCGGGAGGTGGATCCCACGATCCCTGGACCTCTGGCGGGGCTATGCGAGCGCTGCCTGCGAAGGAATCCCGAAGCGCGCCCAAGCGCCGCCGACCTCGCCGACCTCCTCACCGGGCTCATCCACGACCGCGACCGCAAGCGCAGCGACGTGGATGCGAGCCCCTTCCGCGGGCTGATGCCCTTCCGCAAGGCCCACGCCGACCTCTTCTTTGGCCGGGACGCGGAGATCGGCGCCTTCGTGGAGCGGCTGCGCGAGGTCGCCCTCATGGCCGTGGTGGGGCCCTCCGGAGCCGGGAAGTCGTCCTTTGTCCAGGCCGGAGTCCTGCCGCGCCTGGAGTCCCTCGGCCCCTGGGAGACCCTGGTCCTGCGCCCGGGGTCCAATCCATTCCTGGCCATCGCCGGCCGGCTCGGGCAGGACTCGCTGAGCACCGACACCGTGGGCGCCGCGCCGGATCCCGATCAGACCCTCGTCCAGACCCGGCGGGACCTCGCCCAGCGGATGCGGCAGGAACCAGCCCTGGTCGGCCGGCTCCTCCGGGAACGCGCCCAGAGCCGCCAGGGCAGAATCGTCCTGGTGATGGACCAGTTCGAAGAGCTGTTCACCCTGGTGGAGGATCTCCAGCTCCGGGCGGAGGTGTGTCGGGCGCTGCTTTATGCCGGTGACGATCCCGACGGGGCCGTCCGGGTGGTGCTCACCCTGAGAGAGGACTTCCTCGGGCGGCTCGCCGTGTTCCCCGAGTTCGTCAGCGAGGTGTCCAGGGGCATCGTGGTCATCCGCACGCCCGGCGCCGAGGCCCTCGACGAGACGCTCACCCAGCCCCTGGCTCGGATGGGCTACCGGTTCGAAGACGCCAGGATGGTGGGCGAGATGGTGGCAGAGGTGGCCCACGAGCAGGCGGGCCTGCCGCTTCTGCAGTTCGCGGCCCAGCGGCTCTGGGAGGGCCGCGACCGTGACGCCAAGGTGCTGCGCCGCGCCACCTACGAGTCCATCGGCGGGGTGGCCGGCGCCCTGGCGGACCACGCCGACCAGGTGCTCGGCGGGCTCATGGGAGACGCCGCGCGAGCCGCCCGGGAGGTGCTCGTCAGCCTGGTCACTCCGGAGGGCACCCGCGCCACGGCCCGGGAGGAGCTCCTCATCGACCAGGTCGGCCCCGGCGCCGAGGAGGCCGTGGAGCACCTGGTGGCCTCCCGTCTGGTGGTAAGCCGGCGGGCCCTGGTGGGGGACACCGCGGTGTCGCTGCTGGAGCTGGTGCACGAGTCCCTGATCAGCCGCTGGGGGCAGCTGCGGCGCTGGCGGGAGGAGACCCTGGACGACGTGAGCCTACAGGCGGACCTCCATGCCGCGGTCGAGCAGTGGACCCGGCGCGGGAAGCGCACCGAGGACCTCTGGCGCGGTCTCTCTCTGGCCGAGGCCGTCGACTGGCGCGAGCGAACGCCCGGTCAGCTCACCGGGGACCTGGACCAGTTCATCAGCCGCAGCGCCAACGAAGCCCACGTGCAGTCCTCTCGCCTGGCGCGGCTGCGGCTCGGGCTGGTGGGCGGCATCCTGTTGTTCACCGTCGCGGCGGCGGCCTTCCTGTGGGTTCGCATCAAGGAGCGCCGCGCCCGCCAGGCCCGCAACGAGGCCGTGGCAGCGCGCAAGTCGGCGCGGTCGCGGCTCTCCCTCGCGCTGCTCGAGGGCGCCCAGGCCGCGCGTCTGCGCCGGGACTTCGCCGAAGCCCGGGCGAAGCTGCGGGCCTCCTTCGAGGTGGCCGACTCCGCCGGCGCAAGGGCCCTGTACGCGGCGCTGCGGCGCCAGCCCCTCAAGTTCCGGGGCCTGCACCCCGAGTCGGTCTTCTCGGTGGCCACCGCGCCGGACGGCCGCCTGGTGGCCACGGGCTCCTACGACGGCACCATCCGCCTGTGGGACTGGACCACCGGCACGGTGCGCGTGCTGCGCGGGCACCGCAAGGAGGTCTTCGGTCTGGCGTTCGGCCCCCGGGGGCGACTCCTGGCGAGCGGCGGCGGCGACGGCAACGTGCGCATCTGGAGCCTGAAGACCGGCAAGTCCCGGGTCCTGTCGGGGCACCTGGACCGCGTCCACGGCGTGGCCTTCGACGCAACCGGCGATCGCGTGGCCTCGGCCGCGGGGGACGGCACGATCAAGGTCTGGACCTTGAGCCGCAAGGACGCCCTCACCCTCAAGGGCCACAAGGGCCGCGTCAGCGCCGTGAGCTTCGCTCCCTCGGGTCAGGTGCTCTTCTCCGGCGGCGAGGACCGGACCGTGCGCGTCTGGGATCTGCAGCGCCGAACAAACCGCGTGCTGACGGGCCACAGCGACAGCGTGGCAGCGGTGGCCGCCGGCCCTTCGGGCGGTCAGGTGGCCTCTGCCGGGGAGGACGGCACGGTGCGGGTTTGGAACCTTGGACACGACTCGGTGCGCATCCTGCGCGGCCATCGCGGCGAGGTCACCAGCCTGGCCTTCGATCCCCTGGGCCGCCGGCTGGCCTCGGGCTCCACCGACCGCACCATCCGGCTCTGGGAGCTCAGCTCGGGTCGATCCCGCGTCCTGGGTACCCACGGCGCCCGGGTGAGCAGCCTCGGCTTCTCAGGCACCGGTGACCTGCTGGCCTCGGGGGGCTACGACCGCACCCTGCGACTGTGGGATCTGCGCACGCCGCCGGCACGGATGGTCAGTGGTCACGAGGGCTGGGTCTCCGGGGTGGCCTTCCGCTCCGATGGGAAGGAGCTCGCCTCGGCCAGCCAGGATCGCACCGTGCGACTGTGGAACGTGCAAACGGGCCAGTCGCGCACACTCGAGGGTCACACCGAGCGCGTCATCGCCGTGGCCTATCGCCCCGACGGACTGCAGCTGGCCTCCGGATCCTGGGACAAGACGGTGCGCATCTGGGACCTGGCCTCGGGGGCCAACCGTGTGCTGCGCGGACACACGTCCCGCATCTACGGCCTCGACTACTCGCCCGACGGACGGCACGTGGCCTCGGGGAGCTGGGACCGAACCATCCGGGTGTGGGACCTGGAGACCTATCGCGCCACGGTGCTCCGCGGCCACGCCAACCGTGTGTTCGGCGTGGCCTTCAGCCCTGACGGCAAGCAACTCGCGTCGGCATCCTGGGACAAGACCGTACGCCTCTGGGACCTGCGCACGGGCAAGGCGCGGGTGCTTCGCGGACACACCCACCGGGTCTCCGCGGTGGCCTACGCGCCCAACGGCGAGTTCGTCGCGTCGGCCAGCTACGACAAGACGGTGCGCATCTGGGACCTGGCCTCGGGCAAGGCTCGCGTCCTGCGCGGACACACCGACTTTCTCTGGGGAGTCGCAGTCAGCCCAGACTCCCGCTTCGTTGCCACGGCGAGCCGGGACCGGCAGATCCGCGTTTGGGAAGCAAAGACAGGCAAGGTTCGGGCGGTCCTCTCCGGCCACACCATGGACGTCAACCGCGTGGCCTTCTCCCCCCGGGGCGGGCTGCTGGCCTCGGGCAGCGACGACACCACGGTGCGGCTGTGGAACCTGACCACGGGCCTCAGCCAGTGGCGCGCGCCACTCCTGTTGCGGGGATCCAAGCCAAGGCTGGTCACCGGACGCGGCCTCATGCCGCTGTCCAGCTTCGGCCGACCCCAGGCGACCCTGGGCCACGCCACCCTCCCCGCCGAGGCGCGCCTCCTGTCGGCCGCGGGTCGCACGGCGCGCCCGATCCAACCCTCAGCTGACGGCCGCCGCCTGACCATGATCCCTCAGGCCGGCCACGTCACCCTTTGGGACGTCGCCCAGGGCCGCCCGCGGTGGACCAGGGCTTGGAAGGGCATCGAAACCGCGCTGCCCCTGGGGGACGGGGTGGCCGGGTTGGCCCGGGGAAAGGTCTCCCTGGTCGCGGCCAGACGGGGTGGGCGACGGATCCTGGTCCCCAGCGGCGCCGGTCTGATCACCCTCTCGGGCACGCGGCTGCTGGTGGCCACGTCGAAGCGCCTCCATGTCTTCGACGCCCAGGGCAAGGCGACGCAGCGATTCGCGGTAGGGCCAGGCATCACCGCCGCGCTGCTGACCGCCAACCACGTGGTGCTGGGGTACCGGGACGGCACGGTGGAGCTCATCGGGCGACGTGGCCGCGCCACGCTCCAGCGCCCCTTCGAATCTACGCCCTCCAGACCCGTGACTCGGCTGGCCGAAGGGCCCCTGTCCACCCTGGCGGTGGGCTTCGCCGGCGGCACCGTAGGGCTTTGGAATCTGCGCAACGGAAAGCTCCTGCAGCGACATCGGCTGCACGGCCAGGTGCGCCACCTGGTGAGGCTCGGCCACAAGCTCTACGCCGCCACAGAACTCGCAGACACGGCGCGCCTGGACCTGACCGTCTTTCACCAGAAAGAGTGCATCCTCATGGGGCGGATCTGGGCTCGTTTCCGGGCCACCTGGGACCGCGGACGCGCCACACACCGCCCGCCGCCCCGCAAGCACCGCTGCGTCGAACAGGCCGCCAGATAACCGCAACATACGCCGCCAAACACCCCCTCAGGTTCACATTGACAGAGGCGTTCGCCGAACTTACCTTGTGCAAGCCATGGCCAAAGCCGACTACTACGAAGTCCTGGGCGTGACCGCTGACGCCTCGGCCCACGAGATCAAGAGCGCCTATCGCAAAAAGGCCGTTCAGTATCACCCCGACCGCAATCCGGACAACCCCGCGGCGGAGGACAAGTTCAAGGAGGCGGCCGAGGCCTACGCGGTGCTCAGCGACGCCGAGAAGCGGCAGCTCTACGATCGCTTCGGCCACGACGGTCCGCAGCAGGCCGGATTCAGCGGCTTCGGCGACGTGGACGACATCTTCTCCCACTTCAGCTCGCTCTTCAGCGACTTCGGCGACTTCTTCGGGCGTCGGCGTCGCTCCGCCCGGCGGGGCAACGACGTCGTGGTGGAGCTCGACCTGGAGTTTTTGGAGGCCGTCAAAGGCGTCAGCAAGATGGTCACGGTGCAGCGCTATGTGCCCTGCGACACCTGCAACGGCACGGGGGCAAAGCCCGGCACCGCCCCCACCACCTGCCAGACCTGCCAAGGCCAGGGCGCCGTGATGCACCGCCAGGGCATCTTCGCCGCGCGCATGACCTGCCCCACCTGCCACGGCGCGGGCAGCATCATCCGCGAAAAGTGCCCCGCGTGCGAGGGCTCGGCGCGCCAACATCGCGAAGAGCAGCTCAAGGTCACCGTACCGGCCGGAGTGGATGACGGGCAGTCCCTGCGCATCGGCGGCAAGGGTCAGGCCGGCCCCACCGGCGGCATCCCCGGAGACCTCTATGTGGCGCTTCACGTGACGACGGACGAGCGGTTCGCCCGAGAGGGCGCCGACATCTACTGCGAGGTGCCCCTGCACCTCACCCAGGCCGCCCTCGGCGCGTCCATCCAGATCCCCATCATCGGCGGTGAGGCCGATCTCGACGTCAAGGCAGGCACGCAACCCGGGCAGATCGAGGTCCTCAAGGGCGAGGGGATCCCCCGCCTCAACGGCTATGGAAACGGTGACCAGATCATCCGCTTCGTCGTGGAGGTGCCCACCAAGCTGGGCAAGCGCCAGCGGGAGCTCCTCGAGGAGCTCGCCGAGCTCGAGGGCGTCCACGCCAACACGAAGACCCCCTGGTTCGGGGGGAGCAAGTCCAAGCCCTCCAAGTCCAAGAAGAAGCAAAAAAAGCGGGCGAAGAAGTAGGGCGGTCAGGGAGTGACGCAGGCACCGGCGCTGCAGATCAGGTCGGTGGCGCAGGTGCGCCCCTCGCAGTCGCGGTCGGCGCAGTCGGTGTCGCCGTCCGGATCGACGTCCTGGCCGCTGTCGCACACCTCCTCGGGCCACTGGCTGCGGTACTGGAAGAAGTGCAGGTCGTCCAGGGGCATCCCGGCGTAGCCGCCGTGCACCACCACCTGGCTCAGACCGGCGTGGTAGGCCGCCGCCGCGAAGCCCCGCGCAGCGCCCTCCCCGCGATCGGGCGTGATATACTCGTACCCGTCATGTCTATCGGCGCCACTACCCGGCTCAGCGGGCGTGCCCTGACGCTTGTTCTGCTGCCGATCATCGGGTGGGTGGGCTGCGCAGGGCCTGTGGGGCCCGACGGAAACGACAACACGAACGATGGCGTTTGCGTCCCCCTTGGAGACGACGACGGGGACGGGATCCGCAATGACCACGAGGGGTGTAGCGACCAGACCGACAGCGACGGGGACCAGGTCCCGGACTACCGGGACACCGACAGCGACAACGACGGCGTGCCCGACGAGGTGGAGCGCGGAGGGGGGGCGCTAAACACGCCACCGCCTGACTTCGACGGGGATGGGATCGCCGACTTTCGCGACGCCGACAGCGACAACGACGGGGTGGGCGACGGGGACGAGGACCGGGACGGAGACGGGCTCCTGGGGCAGTGCCTGAGGCTCTGCGACTACGGGGTGACGGAGTGCGGGCCGGACCAGATCTGCCAGGCCGAAGGGACCTGCTTGCCGGCGGTGACCTTCCTGTGCGCCGACGGGGAGACGGACCGACTGGAGGCGGACAGTGACGGGGACGGGATGCCCGACGGGCAGGAGGGGACCCACGTGTGCAACGCGCCGAGCGAGTCCAACCCCCTCGGGCGAAAGGGCGTGCAGGTGGTCGAGCTGGATCACGTGGTGCTGGCGGTGGAGCCCCAGTCCGACGTGCGGCGGGCGACCCTGTCGAACCTCGGCCCGGAGGATTGCGGCAACGGCGCGGACGACGACGGCGACGGTCTGTCGGACTGCGACGACAACGAGTGTCAGGGCACGGACATTTGCGGCGCGGCCCTGGTGGCCTTCGATGTGATTGACGCCGACGGACCCATGGCCGGATTCGCGGTGGTCAGACGGCCGCGCCACGCAACCCCCACGGCCGAGGCGGCGTCGATCATCGGGGACCTGGCGCTCCTCTTCGCGGAAGGGACCATGGTGGTTCAGTCCGCGGGGCTGGAGCGAACGACCCACGACGGCTTCGGCGCGGTGGCCAACGTGACCCTGGGGCTGCACCAGATGGTGGACAGGACGGCTTCGGGGCTGCGCAACGCCGCGGCACAGTGGATCGGGGGGCGGGCGCCCGCAGAGGTGGGCAACCTGCCGAGCCCCACACGACCGGGCCTCGGCGACGTGGAGCCGAGCCATCAGATCACGCTCGCGGTGCAGCACCGGGTCGACACCGACGGGCAGCCGCTGCTCGTTGTCGTGGGCGGCGTGGGCGTGGCCCGGCTGGCCATGGACAACGCGCTCATGACCGGTGTCCGCCTGGACGACGTTGCCACGGGCGAGATCGTGGGCGCGCCGGACGAGCGGCCCACCACCACCTGTGAGCCACGGCTGCTGGATCCGAAGCCGACCGCCGACATTCTCTGGGTCATCGACGACAGCCCCTCCATGGTGGAGGAGCGGATCCGCGTGGCCAACGGGGCCATCACCTTCTTCGATCACGCCCTGGCCAGCGGGTACGACTTCCGCATGGGCGTGGTGAACGTGGCCTACGGCTCCACCGGCACCTTCTGCACGAACACATCGGAGTCCGGAGACTTCTTCTTGACCGACCAGCACGTGCCCCAGTTCCAGGCCTGCGTGGTGGATCCCGCCGGCGCCGGCTTTCCGGCCATCCAGGAGTACGGCGTCACCGCCGGCTACCAGGCCATCGTGTCTCACCTGCCCCGAGCCAACGCACCCGACCGCATCCGACCGGGCGCCCAGCTCGTGCTCATCTACCTGTCGGACCAGCGCGCCTACGAGCTGACGTTCACATGCGGGCTCGATGGGTTCACCGACTACGAGGACATCGACCCGGCGTGCCTGGACGAGGTCATCGGACCCACGGTAGACCTGCTCAACGGCCTCGGCGAGCCCGGCGGCCATGGCGCGGCCTACGCCATCGTGGCGCCGGTGCCGTGGTCCTGCCCAGAGGCCATGGAGTCCGGCCAGGGCTATGTGGAGATCGTGGAGGCCACGGGCGGGTTCACCGACACAATCTGCACCACGAACCTGGACCCTGCCCTCGAGCGCATCGCCGCCGACATCATCCGCCGGTCCGACCCCACCGTTCTGGCCCACCTGCCCATCGCCTCCACGTTGCTAGTCGCCATCGATGGCGTTGCGATCCCCCGCAGCCGAGTGGCGGGCTTCGACTACCACGCCACAGACAACAGCCTCGCCTTCGTGAACCAGGACTTCGACCCCGAGCAGAGCGCCGAGACCGTGATCAGCTACCAGAGATGGGCCGCCGACGACGCGCAGCCGCAGTAGCGCGCCACTTTTTCGGCGTCACGACGACGTACACCGAGGCGTGGCCGCCGGTGCGGCCCGCGCGCTTCCGATAGCGCCTCCCCAGCGCAGCGGCCACGGCCCGGCCCATCTTGTAGCGGTTCGATCCCTGGCTACAGTCCTCGCATCCACTCCGGGCGCAACAGATCTTCGCGGCTGGCGCCGAGCACGCCGTCCACCAGGGCGAGCAGCTCGGCCTTCTCCTCGGGCAGGTGACCACCCAGGGGCAGGTAGTTCGATGCGTGGTTGGAACGGAAGGTCGTGTCGGTGCACTCGAGGCCGGCCACCAGCTCCCGCAGCTCGGCCACCAGCTCCAGGGGCTCCATCTCCCGCCAGGGCGTGTCCTCGGGTACCGTGCGCAGCTCGTAGTCGCGATGCTCATCGGCCTCGGGGATCATGATGGACAGGGCCGAAGCGTAGGCCGGGTCAATGCGCGACAGCAGCTTCGCCGTCTCCCGGGCGTGGCGCACGCTCCCCTCCCGGCCGGCGAGGCCCAGGAGCACCGTGCAGCTCAGCTTGAACCCCGCCGCGTGGGCCTTGTCCGCGGCGACGACGATCTGGTCGGGGGTGGCGCCCTTGCTCACTCGCTCGAGCACCTCCGGGTCGCCGGACTCCACGCCGAGGTACAGCAGCTCCAGCCCGGCGTCGCGAATGCGCCGCAGGTGGTCAGGGGACTTGCGCAGCAGGTTCTGAGGCGTGGCGTAGGTGGAGATGCGCTCCAGCTTGGGGAACCTATCCCACAGCGTCTCGGCGATCTGCACCAGGCGCGGTGCGCCCACGGCCAAGGGATCCCCGTCGGCCAAAAAAACGCGGCGCGAGTTGGGATAGCGCCGCGCCGCCAAGTCGATGTCCGCCGACAGGTCCTTCCACCGACGGACGCGGAACTTCTTACCCACGTACATGTGACAGAAAGAACACCGGTTGTGGGAGCACCCCAGCGTGGCCTGCAAGATGAGGGACCGCCCCTCGGAGGGCGGACGCCACAGCGGAAGATCATAGTGCATGGGAGGTCCGCGCGCCGGGAGGCGTCTAGCCGCCCGGAGTGGGCTGCCCTCCGGCGTCCGGGGCGCCCGGCGGAGGGCCGGCCTGGACTGGCTTGGTCAGCTCCGGGGCCTCGGCGCGGAAGCCGGCGATGTTGTACACCTGGATCTCGTGGGCCTTGCCCTTGACCCGCGCCGGTGGCAGCTCCATGGTCTCGAACCGGTTGCCGAGGAGCCGGTGCGTGTCATCGGAGACGATGATCTCGCCGGACTGGGCCAGCGAGCACAGCCGCGAGGCCACGTTCACCGTGTCACCCACCACCGTGTACTGCATGGTCTTGGAGCTCCCGAGGGCACCGAAGACCGCCTCGCCGGTGTTGATGCCGATGCCGATCTGGATGGGCGGATCGTTGCGCATCTGCCGGAGCCTGTTGAACTCCCGCAGCCGCTTCTGCATCTCCACGGCGCAGGCCACGGCGTTGACGGGATCATCTGGAGTCAGCACCGGCGCGCCGAACAGCGCCATGATCTCGTCGCCCACGTACTTGTCCAGGGTGCCCTGGTGGTTGAACAGGACGTCAACCATCTCCTCGAAGTACTCGTTGAGCATGGAAATGACGTTCTGAGCGTCCATCTTCTCGGACATGGAGGTGAAGCCGCGGATGTCGGTAAACATCACGGTCACCACGCGGTTCATTCCGCCCTTCTCCATGCGCAGGGACCCGGCCACCACCTGGTCCACCAGGTTGGGAGACAGGAGCCGCTCGAACCGCGCTCTCATGGCGGCCTCGGCCTCGATGTTCGAGGCGAGGCGAGCGTTCTGGATGGCGCTGGCCGCCTGGTTGGCGATGCCCGTGAAGATCTGGAGGTCCTTCTCGGTGAACGCGTTGGTGGCGATCTGCGAGTCCAGATACATGAGCCCCAGGAGGTCATCACCAAAAAGCAGCGGTACGCTCATGGTCGAGCGGATGCCCTGCATAATGATCGAGTGCGCCCCGGAGAAGCGGCTGTCGATGGCTGCGTCCGATGAGAGGACCGCGGACTTGGTCTGCACCACCTGGTTGACGATGGTGCGCGACAGGACGATCTCCTCGTCCGGCGTCTTCGACGCGTCCCGCCGCTTGATGACCCGGCCCTCGAGCTCCTGGTTCCGGGGGTTCATCAGCATGATGACGCCGCGATCCGCCGGCATGAGCTCGAAGGTCTTCTCCATGATCTTCTCGAGCAGGCTGGTGAGGTTCACCTCCAGGCTCAAGGCTGTGCCGACTTCGTGGGCGACGCGCAGCTTCTCGTAGTCCCGCCTCAGCACACCCACGTCGTAGATGTCCTTCTCGGGCAAGAACTCCCTGCTGGAGATGACGTCGATCTTCTGCCGGATGTGGCTCTCGAGCATCTCCGGCGAGATGGTGACCCGCTCCTCGCTCTTGGGGTGCTCGTCGGCCTCTGTGTACACCAGCCGCGTGGACCCCAGGGTGACCTCATCCCCCTCCTGCAGCACGCGCTCCATGATGCGGACGCCGCCCATGTAGGTGCCGTTTAGGCTGCCCAGATCCCTGAGCACGAACTTGCCATCGGGAGCGCGGAAGACCTGCGCGTGCTCTTTGGAGATGATGCGATCCAGGACCTGTATGGAATTGTTGGGATGCCGGCCGATCGTGTTGATCGCCCCGAGCTCGAATTCCTGATGCGGGTCGCTAGTGACTAGAATTAGTTTGGCCATTGCTCCAGGCTGCCTGATCTCAGCCAATAGTAGCGCACAACACCCGACTGTAGAACACTTCGTCGCCGGTCACAAGTCGCATCCGTAACGATCCTTAATATTTAGTTTCCATTACAGCGGTCCACCCACCGCGAGGAAGTGACCCGATTGACCACTTCAGTCATCCTTGGTCACGCCATCATCCAGCAGCGACAGGGACAACTCGAGCTCGGGGCCCTCCTTCGGCAGGAGTTTCGCGCGCTTCGCCTCGTCAGCCCGGCGCGTCCCAGCCGTGGAGGAGCTGGAGGCCGAGGAAAAGCCCAGGGCTTGGGACACGTCGTCCAGCCGGTGGGCCTCGGCCCTCGCCTCCACGGCCGCCGGGGGCTCTGCCGGCAGCGTCAATGTGAACGTGCTGCCCTGGCCCACGGCGCTCTCTACGGTGATGCCGCCCCCCATGAGGCGGGCGAACTTCTGGCTGATGGCCAACCCCAAGCCCGTACCCATGGCGTTGCGCGTAGTGGAGCCATCCGCCTGGCGGAACTCATCGAAGATGATGGCCTGCTGCTCGGGCCGGATGCCCACGCCCGTGTCCCGCACCAGCACCTGCACCTGGCCGTCCGAGCGGCGGGTGGCCAGCAGGTCCACGCGACCCTCCTCGGTGAACTTCACGGCGTTGGACACCAGGTTGGTGACGATCTGCTGCAGCTTCCCGTCGTCGGTGCGATGCACGATACCGCCCTCGGGCAGGCCCAGCCCGACCGCAACTGACTTCTCCCGGGCGAGGACCTGAGCCGTCTGCGCCGCGTCGTTGAGAAGCCTCCCGATGTCCACCTCGGACACCACCAGCCCCATCTGGCCGGCCTCCATCTTGGCCATGTCGAGGATCTGCGTGATCAGGTTCAGCAGCCCTCGAGCGGACTCGATGATGGCCTGCAGGTTCTCGAGCTGCTCGTCGTTGAGCTCGCCGTAGGCGCCGCCCTCCATGAGCTCGGCGTAGCCGATGACCGCGTTCAGGGGCGTACGCAGCTCGTGGGTGATGTTGGCCATCAGCTCGCTCTTGAGCCGGTTCATCTCCTCGAGCTGCGCCTTCTGCTCGGCCAGCAGCTGGGTCTGCTTGGTGAGCTCGATGTTGCGCGTCTCCAGCTCCGCGGCCAAACGCTCCGCCGCCCCGAAGGCGCGGGCGTTGGCGATGGCGATGGCGAGCTGGTTGATGGCCTGCTCCACCACGTCCTGCTGCCGTGGCCCGATGATCGACTCGGATCCCACCACGAGCACTCCCGCCAGGGACTCGGCGAAGCGAATGCGCCGGTAGAGCACCGTCAGCACGGGCCTTCCCAGGGCTTGCGAGAGCCGCCCGTTCTCCGGCTCATCGCTGACCAACAACGGCTCGGACTGCTGCGCGGCGTTGCCCACTCGCCCCTCGCCCAGCTTCACGATGGCCGCGCCGAAGGCCCCGGCGGAGACCCCGGCAGAGGCTTGAAGCGACAGGGTAGCCGCCTGGTCGTTGTACAGGAAGATGGCGCCCACGGCGCTGCCCGTGGCCTCCATGAGTGCCCCCAGGGCGTCGGTCACCAGGCGCTGCAGGTCCCGCCGGGCGTTGAGCAGCTTCACGAAGTCTGCCATGCCCTGGATGTCACGTGTGCGCTCGCTGACCTCGGACTCCAGGTTGCGGTTGAGGTCCGCCAGCTTGTCCACCGTGGACTTGAGCTTCCAGACCATGCGGTTGAAAGAGTCAGCCAGCTGTCCCAGCTCGTCGTGGCTGCGGATGGACACCTGTACGTCGAGGTTGCCCTGACGGATGGCGTCTGCGCCGGCAGCGAGCTTCAGGATCGGCCGGGACAGGCGCCAGCCCACTCCGATGGCCAGGATCAGGCCCAGCCCGAGGAGCCCACCCGCCAGATAGATGGACCACAGGAGCATCTCGCTCTGACGCTTCTCGGACTGCACGTGGCTCACGGCCACCCGCACGTAGCCCGCCACCCGGTGCTCGAGCCGGGTCTTCTTGTCGGCGCCGTAGGCCGCCAGCACCGCGTCCCCTGTGGGCACGAGGATGGGCGAGTAGTAGGAGTCGCGGTCGGCCCCCTCGACCACCACGCTGAGGGGCTTTTTCGCGGCGAGGAGCAGCTTCACGGTCTCGCCTCCGGGGGCGCGGGACTCGCCGGTGCCCTCCCGGGCGCGGCGAACCAGGCGCGAGCCGTCCACCCGATAGACCTCCACGAACTCCACATCCGGGGAGGCCAGGAGGCGCTGGGCTGCGCCGGTCAGCAGACCGGGCTCGTCGCTCATGACGCCGAGGTCGGCGCCCTCGGCCAGGGTCTGGCTCAGGGTGCGCCCGCGCTCGTGGCGGTCGAGGCGCATGAACTCGGATTGCCGCAGGTAGGAGAACCCAAAGGCCACGGCGGAGGTCAGCAGGGAGATGAAGAGGATGTAGCGGATCAGGCGCCAGCGAAACCGCGCGGGGTACCGCGGGATCTTGGCGTCGAGGGCATAGAGGCTCCCCGTCTTGGCCAATCCGGTGGAGGAGCGGCTCCGTGAATCCGACGCGGCAGACACCTTGCCGGGGGGACGACGGGGGCCCGATTCGGTCACGGTCGCACCTTCTTGGCGCCAGCCTTGAGCGCCGCTCGAGGATCGAGCCCGAGGGCCCGCGCCGTGCGCGTGCTCAAGGTCACGCGGTCGGCCTTCACCACCCCTCGGTAGAGGCGGGACGCCATCACCGTCCGCTTGTCACGCCGCTTTCTTCGGCCGGGCGGGAGCAGCCAGCGCCCCAGCCGGCGCCGGATGAGCCGCCGGGCCGCCCGGGCGACCGCCGCCGGCGTGGCGTCCACGGCGAGGGCAAGCCCCTGGCTCACGTGTTGACGGGTGAGCCCCACCACCGGCAACCGGAACTGCGCCTGGATGCGCCGAAGCTGCCGAACGACGCCCAGTGGGTAGAGCCCCACGTGGTGCCCGAGCCACAGGCCGTCCGGGCGGCTCTTCAAGGCCGCCACCACCCGACGTGTCACATCGGCGGCGGAGGCGGCAACGATGACCACCGGCTGGATGCCGAGGCGCCGGCAGGCCGCGCGAAAATCCACGGCCAGGGCCCCCTTGCCGTCCCGCACCACCACCGCCACCCGCCGCAGCCGGCCCACCAGCCTCCGCAGCCACAACAGCACCTGGCGGCTCGAGGTGGCCTGGGAGAGCCAACCGCCCTGCCGCACCGCTGTGACCGGACGCCCGGAGACATAGCAGAACACCACCGGCACCCCAGCGCCGCCCTTGGCGAGGACCGACGCGGCCCCGGAACCCAGGGCGAGGATGACCTTCGGCTTGGCGTCCCCGATGTCTTCGAGCTGCTCCTTGGGCGGGGTCGTGGGGTCCAGCACCACCTCTCCGGTGGGAAAGGCGAGGTCCTTGCGGAGAGCCAGCGACACCAGCCGGAAGGTGCGCACGTTCTGACGCCGCACCACCACGATCTTCGGGCTGCCCACCTGCTTGAGCTCACGCTCCAAGCGCTCCTTCTTCGCCCTCTTCACCTTCCTGGTCACCTTTGCCTTCTTCCGCCGACGTCGTTTGCGTCGGCGGGCCTCGGCGATGGGGACTGACGATGCCAGCACTGCGGCCAGTACCAGCCAGATCACCAACGCCGGGATGACGGTGGGACGATTCCGCTGAACCATGGTGTCATCTCTGGGACCGCGCTTGAGACGTGCCACTGTATCAACTACTATCGTAATGTAAACCGCGGTCGGAACTCCACCCGAAGGAACCCACGCATGGCCTATGTCCCAGGGCGCAAGGTCGGCTACAAGAGCCCACGGAAGATCACCCTCGCCAAGGTGCTCGTGGTGGTCGGGCTCCTGGCGGTGGTGTACCTCGGTGCGACCTTCATCCCGCCGTACTACGCGTACTACCGCGCCAGCTCCGTGATGAAGGACGAGTCGTCCAAGGCGTACTCCTTGCGTCACCAGAAGGCTGGCTGGGCAGAGACCGAATCCAAAATCCACCGCCGCGTGAGAGACCGCCTGCAGGAAGTCCTCGGGGTCCCCAGTGAGCACCTCTCGGTGAGGGTGAAAAAGATGCCCAAGCACATCGTCATCACCGCGGACTGGTCCGTCCACGTGAAGTGGCCCCTGGTGGGCAAGACGACCCGCCTGAAGTTCAACGAGGAGGTCAAGACCTCGTTGCGGTGACCGGGTCGCGTCTCACCGCGGCAGGGCTGGCACGGCGGTGCGACGGCGGGGACGGGGACGCGCCACGGCTCGAGCGCGCGGGGGAGTGCGGACCCGGAGCGGTGCGAGGCGCACGACAGAGCGGGGGCCACCGGCGGGCATCACCTTGAGGCGCCGCAGGGCGAGCAAGTAGGTGTGCGTGGGATCCGGCCGCTTGGGTTTGGGGACTCGCAGGTAGGCAGCCCGGGCTTCGCCGAGGAGGCCGAGCTGCTCGGCGATGCGACCATACACGTACCAGGCGTGCTTCTTGGGCTTGGTCCAGCCCTGGATCCGGAGGTTCTTTTTGAAGGCCTCCCGCGCGGCGCCGAGCTGCCCCATCTCGGCGTGGATCGCCGCCAGGGTGTCGAGGTAGGACGCGTGCTGGTCCCGCCCGAGGGTCACGGCCCGCTGGGCGATCTTCAGGGCCCGCGCGCCGTCGAAGGGCGTGAGGAACAGCCCCAGCCAGGCGCGGTTGTTGTGCAGATAGCTGGGCGCGTCTCCCTTGGCGATGATGGCGTCATACTGCTTCTTCGCCTCGTCGAAGCGTTTGCGCGCCTTGGCCACCCACGCCAAGGCGAGCCGGCCCTGCCACCGCGTGGGATGCCGCTTGTGGTACCGCTTCGCCACCTTTTCGGCCTTGCGCACACTCCGGGCGTCCAGCAGATTCGTGATGTAGGGCAGCAAGAGCTGACGCGCCCGGTGGCTGGTCTTCCACAGCTTTGCCGTGACCCGAGCCGCCGCCCGGAACTTGCCCAGCTTGCTGTACACCGTCCGCAGGCGGCGAAGGATCTGGATGCGGTTCTCCCGATCCGGCCGTCGGGCCAGGGCCCGCTCGATGATCTTCTTCGCCCCCTTGAGCTGGTCGGCGGTCTGCGAGGCCACCACCGCCGCCGCGAGCAGTGTGTGCTTCCGGTCGTGCTTCACGCCCGCTTCCCACAGGTGTGAGAAGGCCGAGCCTTGGTAAGGCGACATGGGCGCGTCCCGCCGCCCCCGCAGCCAGTCCAGCCACTTCCGTGCCCCCTTGAGGTCGCCGCGCCTAAGCCGCGCCAGGGCCTCCACTCCCACCTCTGCCACAACGTTCCAGGACGCGCGAATTCGGTAGGCCCCGCCCTCCTTGACCAGGTAGGCCACATACACGGCGCGGCGGTTGGCCACGTTGATCGCCTTGACGTGGTACCCGACCTTGTCGTCTCCTGCGACCTTGAACCGCAGATCCGCCAGGGTCAGATCCGCCGCCACCACCGCCGACAGTCGTCCACCGAAGCCCCGCCCGTCGCGTGCCGCCTTGGCCACGGGGGCGAGGTCCTCGAGCAGTGACCGCTGGCCCTCGACGCTCAGACGCTTCGCCGCCAGGTCACGCCGGAAGAGCGCCGGCGTCAGCCGGTCCGCCACGGCCAGCCGGAGGAGCCGCATCACCACCGCCTCCGGCGTCGGCGTCGAGCGGTCCAGGTAGGCGTAGCTCTTCATGCGCTTGAGCTGAGCCCGGCTCGAGGCCTTGCCGCCCGCGAGCCGGTGGAACTCTCCGATGAGCCGCGCGGCGTTGCGGTACCGCCCCAGCTCCAACAACACCATGGCCGCCGCCACCAGGATCGTCGGCACCTTGGATGGGCTCCCCGCGAGGTCTCGCGCCCGCTGCAGCGCCCCGCCGGGCCCCTTCTGGACCACCAGCAGGGCCACATCCAGGCCATGCCGAAGCGTCGGGATCTTCAGCCCGGGCAGCTCCCTCCGGAGGGCGTCCAGCTTGCGCGCTCTGAGAAGCATCCACGCGTACATGAGGTCCTCGCCCTTGTGCTTGAGCTTCGTGCGCAGCCGCCGGTAGGCACGCAACGCCGGCTCGGCCGCCTTGCCGCCCTGCAGGAACCGCGCGCGCTTGTCGAGCGATAGGCTCCGCGCGTAGTTGGCCAGAAACGTCGTGTTCTTCGGGTCGAGCGCACAGGCCCTCCCGTAGGCCTTCTTGACGCCCTCGAGATCCCAGCCCAGCGCATGTTGGTTGCCGTACCCGTCGTTCTCCAGGTGGACCCCCAGGACGTAGTGCGTGTACGCGCTGTTGGGGAAGCGACGCGCCGCCTTTTGAAGCATGGCCCGGGCCTTGAGGCCAAAGCCGAGATCCCCCAAGGCGTTGGCCAGCTGCCGGTGGTAGGTCGGGCGGTTGGAATAGCGGCGGACCAGGTCGCGATAGACGTTGAGCGACTGCAGGAGCCTGCCCTTCCGCGCCAGCATGCGACCGCGGTGCTCGAACACGACCTCCGCCTCGGGCACCTCCTGCCGCAGCCGCCGGAGCTCCCGCCAGAAAGTCAGCAGCTCATGGGGCTGCCAGACCCGCTTGCCCAGGGTGAAGCGATACCGCAGCACCACCCGCTTGCCGCCGGCCTCGGAGCGGACGCTCCAGGCGTAGGTCGCCGGGCCCAGCTTCCGGTGGCCGCCCCCGAGGCGGCTCCTGAGCACGTACTGGGGCGGCGGCGTCAGCTTGTACACAAGCACGGCGTGAAAGGGCGCCGGCCACTGCAGGGGCCGTTTGCGCTTGAAGCGTTTGCTGCCGGGCACCGGCGGGTACAGGGCGTAGCTCCCGGCCTTGCGCCAGACCGGTTGTGTGGTCAGCTTCACCCTGGCGAAGTTGTCGTCCGTCCAGAATGCGCCGGCCTTCTTCATCTCCAACCGCAGCCGGAACGGTTTGGCCAGATCCCTCGGGTCCGTGTGGCGGACCGCCGTCAGCTTCTCGGTCTGGTACACCTTCTTGGCGTAGCTCTTCATGTTCTTGCGAAACTTCTTGGGCTCGGGCTCCCCCGTCATCCTCCGCAGGGTCACCTCCTGCATGCCGGTGGTGATGCTCGTCTCGGCCACCCGGGCACCGCCCGTGGGCTGGTACCACACCTCCCGCACCTCTTGGAACAGGTTGTCGGACGGCTCCGAGGCGGGGATCTTCGTGAGCCCCTTCACGCCCGGGCGAATCACCAGGGCCCACCGCCCCTGAACCGCCCAGGGCGCCCACTTCGGCAGGCCGTACTTCGACGTGGGATCCAGCCACAGGGGCCCCACCCCCTTGCCGCCCGGCACGTAGACGATGGCGTGGTTGAACAGATCCAGGCCCGGGTGCGTGGGGGTCACGTCCTCGTTGGTGCCGGCGCGCAGCAGCGCCAGATGGGCTGGGATCCCCGCCGCCCTGAGCCAGGTCACCAGCACCGTGGACATGTCCTTGCAGTCGCCGTAGCCGCGCCGCATGGAGGTCCGCGGCCTCACCGGGACGATGGCCTTGTCTCCCAGGGCGAGGCTCGTGTAGCGCAGCTTGTCCCGCATCCGCCGCAGCAACCCGGTCACCAGGGCGAGCTTGCCGCGCCCTCGCTTTCTCCGCACAGCCGCGACGACCCTCGCCGCCTTGGGATCCCGGAGCTTACTCCAAACGCGCTTGCGATAGGCGTCCGCAACGCTGCCCCAGCTCCCAGCGGTGGAGACCAACACGTACGGCACCCGCGGCCGATCGTAAGGCAAAAATGGCTCCCACAGGTCGTTCTTGGTGAAGGGGCCCGCCTCGTACACGATGCGCCGTCGCTCGCCACTGGTCTCATCCGACTTCGGCTTCATCTCGTGGCCGCGCACGGCCACGCGCAGGGGTCGGCCCGTCGGCGCAGAGATGACCAGGCGCACCTTGCGTGTGGGGAGCCAGGCCGCCAGGGGGATGCGGTGCACAGCCCCCGCCGCCACCAGCGGGCGCTTCTCCTGGTACCTGATCTTCAGGGTCACCACGGCGCCCGGGGTGAGCGCCGGGAGCTTGGCGTGCAGCCGCCGTCGATCCGTCAACACCCGCGACTGCCCCGAGGTCACGGGCTGCACCGCGATGGTGGCCTGGTCCAGGGGGTGCACCACACCGTCGGGCGTACGTACCGAGGCGGTCAGGACGGGGCGCTTCTGAAACCAGGGAGACCAGGCTGCGCCCACGCCGTCGTACCGCATCACCGCGCTGCGGTTCTTGATGAGGTAGCGCATGACGACCGTCTGCGTGAGCGCTCCTTTGACATCGAAACGGTAGGTCATTTCCCGGTGCAGCACCACCAGCCCGGTCGTCGCCTTCGTCGCTTGCGCCCGCGGATCCACGGGCCCGCCCTCCCCCGGCACCCGGGACCTGGTCTTCGGGCACCCCGCTGTCCCCGCGAACAACACGATCGCTGCCGAAACCGCTCCCCCGAGCCCCAGATTCCGCCAAAAGAAACCAAATCGAATCATGCAATTTCCTCCAGGCCCAGCTCGAACCCGAATCAACGCTACCCGCATCCCTGCGAACCGGCGGGCTCACGCACAGCCTCTCACGAGAACACGTCCAGAGTAGGCGCCCGGCCCAACCCTGTAAAGTGCAGAACCGCGCGACAAATAAAACAAGCAATCCGCTCAACACTTGACATTCTATTTCCGAAATAATAGCAATCTTCAATTGCCAATTTTCAAAACACGGAGTCGTTAATGCGAAAAAAAGGTCTCGCGTCCCTTTACAAAGAAGCCCTGAAAACCAGCCAAGCGGAGCTGCAGCGGCGCTCCGCCATGGAGGCGCTGCGGCAGTTCGACAACCTCGATCTCACCCTCGGGGATCTTGTGGCCGATCTTGAGAAGGACTGGAAAACCTTCGGTCAGCTTCCCCTGGCCGACGTGCTCGAGGCACTCGGCACCCGCTTGCCGAAGCGCCGGGGCCGCAAGCCCGGTCGCCCGGCCAAAACCCGCACCGGGGCCAAGCGCGCGCCCAAGCGGCTCACCAAGGCCGTCTCGGCCAGGTACACCGAATCCATCAAAGCCTACCTGGCCGACAATCCGAGTGTCAAAACCAGGACCATCGCCCTCGAGGTGGGCCTCACCAGCAAGCAGGCCGCGTCCCTGCTCGGCAAGCTCCGCGCTGCGAAGCTCGTCACCACCACGGGCAAGGCCGCCGGCATGCGCTACACCCTCAAGGCGGGCGCCGCGAAGAGGCCCACCGCACCGAGGAAGCCCGCGCCTCGCAAAAAGCCTGCCAAGCCCGCCCGGAAAAAAACCGCTCGGAAAAAAACCGCCAAAAAATAGCCCCAAACCCTGACGACCACTCGCCACCGACATTGACGGCGCGTGGAGTCCTGGCGGCCACGGGCCGCACCCGCCGCGGCGTCACACTTGACACCACCCCCACAAGTCACCAAATTCTGTGGTCTGGACGTGTAGAGGTGGATCATGCCAGATTCCGACCGAAAGACCGTCACGATCATCAACAACGAGACCGGGCAGCGCGAGGACTTCCCGATCATCGAGGGGAGCCGGGGGCCGGCCGGGGTGGACATCCGGCAGCTCTATCGGAAGATGGGTCTGTTCACCTACGACCCTGGGTTCAAGTCCACGGCGAGCTGCAGCAGCGAGATCACCTTCATCAACGGCGAGAAGGGAGTTCTGCAGTACAGGGGGTATCCGGTGGAGCAGCTCGCCGAGCACACCTGCTATCTCGAGGTGTGCTACCTGCTGCTCAACGGGGACCTGCCCACCCGGGAGAAGTTCGCGCACTTTCACCAGATGATCACGACGCACTCCATGGTCAACGAGGGGCTCAAGGACTTCATCCGAGGCTTCCGGTACGACGCGCATCCCATGGCGATCCTCGTGGGCGTGGTGGGCGCGCTGTCTTCTTTCTATCACGACTCGATCGACATCCATGACCCGCGACACCAGGAGATCTCCGCGCACCGGCTCATCGCCAAGATGCCCACCATCGCCGCGGCGGCGTACAAGTACTCCCTGGGCCAGCCCATCGTGTACCCGAGCAACGACCTGTGCTACTCGGAGAACTTCTTGACGATGATGTTCTCCTCGCCCACGCAGCGGTACGAGGTCAATCCGCTCCACGCCCGGGTGCTGGATCTGCTGTTTTTGCTGCACGCCGACCACGAGCAGAACGCGTCCACGTCCACGGTGCGGCTCGCGGGGTCGTCACTGGCCAACCCCTTCGCGGCGGTGTCGGCTGGGATCGGGGCGCTCTGGGGACCCGCCCACGGTGGCGCCAACGAGGCCGTCGTTCGCATGATCGAGGAGATCGGCGACGTCAAGCGAATCCCCGAGTTCGTGGCCAGGGCGAAGGACCGTAACGACCCCTTCCGGCTCAACGGCTTTGGCCACCGGGTCTACAAGAACTACGACCCACGCGCCCGCCTGGTACGAAAGGCCGCGCACGATCTGCTCGAGGAATCCAAGACCGAGGACCCGATCTTCGAAATCGCGTTGCGACTGGAGGAGATCGCCCTGGAGGACGACTACTTCGTCGAGAAGAAGCTCTATCCGAACGTCGACTTCTACTCCGGGATCATCTACCGGGAGATCGGCATCCCCAGCAGCATGTTCACCGTGCTGTTCGCCGTCGCCCGCACCGTGGGCTGGATCGCCCAGTGGAAGGAGATGATCCAGGACCCCGAGCGTGTCATCGGCCGCCCCCGCCAGGTGTATAAGGGCCCCGCTGGCATGGACTACGTGCCCACCGAGCAGCGCGGCTTCCACGCCAACTGCCAGCGCGTCTGCCCCGGACGCCCCCAGGCAAAGTGGACCCGAAGCTGACCGAGGTCAGCGGTCGTCGGTCTGCGCCGGCGGGGCGGGGTCGCCCAGGCGCAGGAGCTTCATGCCCGACCGCAGAAACAACAGACCCGTGGCGACCATGAAAAAGATCGCCAGCACCGACGTGGTGAGGGAATACGCCAGGACGGTGGCCTTCTGCTGGGCCGCTGTGCCCGGGGCAAAGGCGGAGAAGAAGT
>Ga0272441_10000225_pt1 | contig 130783 bp, 106 predicted proteins | sample SSMProp6N_FD_193582 | JGI IMG/M metagenome (GOLD analysis project Ga0272441, IMG submission 193582) | Marine sediment archaeal communities from Little Sippewissett salt marsh, Falmouth, MA, United States - SSM-Prop-6N | ecosystem: Environmental > Aquatic > Marine > Wetlands > Sediment ...
TAACCTTAACTATTTGATTATTATGGCTTTTTTTATAAAATCCTAAAGAAAAAGTCAAGGCCAAAATATTAATTTTTATAAAAATTTCAGATACATATAAATTTTGGACTTTTTACGAGTTCATCAATTTTATTAATTCCGTAACCCTTACGCTCGATCGCAGATTCAGTAGTTTTCTACAATATGTTAAAATAGACCCGATATCATCAGATATATTTGATCAATTTTTAAATCAGAACACGATTATTTGTATTCCAGACAGCTTATTATTGTCTCAAATTTTTATCTATTTTCCAGATTGCAGCAGGGGAATCTTTGAACCCCAGACAACCATTAGAATGACTTACTGCGTTTTGAATCCGGTTTTCTGACGATATTTAACAATCCGAAGATAAACATACATGCAAAAAAAGTTATCACAGACCCTGTAATAAAGGCTATCCATACTTCCATCAGTTTATCTCTGCTTTATTGTTTATAAATTGTTTTCTCAAAAAAGGGACTGTAAAATTGTCTATCAAAAAGGAGTGTGCTTTCAGGCAGTAGATCTTCTTGAAAAACAGCGGAGGGTAATCCAGATCAGTGTAAGATTTTCAATCTTTGAACAGAATAAGATGAAATATATAATCGAATTGAAGCATGCAAAATAAGAGTGCTTTACTCAAAAGAAAAACGTCCCACTCATTTCGACTAAATCTTTATTGTCAAGTTTTTTATCTTTAATCAGCAATTCAAATTTCACCGTTCCCGCAACGCCGTCTGTTTTGTTTTCAGGATGGGTTTGAGGATGTAGTCCAGAATGTTTTTTTTGCCGGTCAGGATATCGACTTCGGCGATCATGCCCGGGATGATCGGCAGCCTTCTGGTTTCATCTCCCAGGTATGTTTGGTCGGTCCGCACCTGCAGCACGTAGAAGCTTTGTCCGTTTTCCTGTACGACCGAATCGGCGCTGATGGTTTCCACGTACCCCTCGAGGCCGCCTTAGATGGAAAAATCATAGGTGGTCAGTTTGACCACGGCGTTCTGGTCCGGATGGATAAACGCAATGGCCGACGGCAAAACCCTGGCTTCGACCAGTAGGTTGTCTTCTTTTGGGACCACTTCCATAAGGGGCATGCCCGGAGATACCACGCCGCCGATGGTGCTCACCCGAAGCTGTTTGACCGTGCCATCCACGAAAGATCCCACATCGGTCCGGACCAGCCGGTCCTCCACGGCAGGAAGCGCTTCTTTCAGGGCGTTCAGCCGCATCTGTTTTTCTTTCAGTTCGGCCAGTATCCGGCTCCGATACCGGTCGCGTTCTTCCTGGATGCGGCGCCCGGCCTCGGCAGCGGCCGACTCGGCTTTAGGGATGGCCAGCCGGACCTGTTCGATTTTTCCTTTTATTCATACTTAAAAATTTCAGACCCCTCAAAACACATTCTGAAATGTAAACATTGTGCCTGGTTTTCCCGTATTTCCCTAATCCAGCCGGATCAATTTATAGTCAGATGTCCCAAGGCCGATTTCTTCCCCATAGGTGATCTGGATCATCCCGCTCGGGCGGTCGCGCATCGCGGAAAATTTATTCTGACCCGGTTCAAAATGACCGGTCAGAAAAGTATCTTTCAGCCCGGTTTCAGCGTTGATCAGGTCCACAGACGCCATGTCCACGGCTACCGGATCGGTGGACGCCAGAACACCGATGTCCGGAACAATCGCTGCGTCGCTCCAGGGAACGCAATCGCAGTCCGGTGTGATGTTCATCAGGAAATTGATAAACAGAATTCGATCTTCCTTGCCCGTGACGGCACCGCAGGCATATTCGGTCATCCGCTCGATGAATACCTTGAGCTCGACATCCCAGTCCATGGTAATGGCTTTCTGACCACAGACCGTCATACACTCGCCGCACCCTATGCACAGGTCTCTGTCGATCACCGCCTTTTGGCTGTAAATACGCACCGCGTCTTTCGGGCACACCCGGATACATTCGCCGCAGCCGATACAGGCTTCTTCTTCCACCCAGGGTCTGGGAGTATGTTGTTCGGCCTTACCTTCCATGGGCGCACATCCCATGGCCAGATTCTTGATCGCCCCGCCGAAACCGCTCATTTCATGGCCCTTGAAATGAGACAGCACCACCATGCTGTCGCTGCCGGCGATATCAGACGCTATCTTAACCGATTTAAAATGATTGCGGGCGATTTCAACCTGATTAAAGTTCTGACTTTTCAGCCCGTCGGCGATAATCAACGGGGCCCCGACCACCGCATAATCGAATCCATGCTCAATGGCGGTGATCAGATGATCCACCGAATTGTGACGACTGCCCCGATAAAGGGTGTTCGTATCCGTGATAAAAGGCCGGGCTCCCCATCGCTTGATGCTGTCCACCACCTGCCGAACCAATACCGGGTTGATAAACGTGTCGTTTCCCCGTTCTCCAAAATGAAGTTTAACCGCGGTTAGATCGCCTTTTTGAATCCGGCCGCTGAACTCGTCGACATCCATCAGTCGTTTCAGTTTATTGAGCTTGTTTTCCCGTTGTTTCCGGGATCTGAAATTGACCATATAGACATTTGATTTCATTGTCCTGCCTCCCCATAAGGCCGATCAACCGCCGGTTGTCGGTTTTGAGAGATATTACGGCTGAAATCTGAAAAAGGGGGAAGTGATTTCCATCATCGGCCCTTCCGGTACCGAAAAAACACCTTTCTGCACTGTCTCAACCTGCTGGATTGCCCCAGCACCGGCGCGATTCGAATCGGGAGTATCGATATTCCGAAACCAAGCCCCATTTTTTATATCGAACCCTGTCAAATCATATGATAAAATAAATTTTTAATAAAATATCCAAAAGCCGAAAGTTGTGGAGGGCACACATGATTCGTCTGGGACTGTGCTGCATATTCCGAAAACAGCCCATTAAATTCCGGAGAACGACGGCGACCTATCTGCTCGGTCTGCCGATCCGGGACCGACTTGACTACCTGTCGAGACTGTGCCTGGAAAATGCCCGTTCCCTGTTAAGGGCTTTGCAATTCTGCCTTCAGACGGGTATCGGGGATTTTCGAATCAACAGCCAGATCCTTCCTTTGAAAACCCATCCTGAGGCCGGATATGACGTGAACGATCTGCCGGACGGGCATCAGATTGTGAACACATTCCGTACCTGCGGCCGGTTCAGCCGTAAAAACGACATCCGGACGACCTTCCACCCGGACCAGTTCATCCTGCTGTCCTCGGCTTCCGACGAGGTGACCCGGCGATCGCTTGCGGACCTGTATTATCATGCGGAAGTAGCCGAATGGGTGCATGCCGATGTCATCAACATTCACGGAGGCGGCGCTTACGGGAATAAGACCGATGCCCTGGAACGGGTTCGCCGTCGCATTCTGGATCTTCCGGAATCGGTCCGGTCCCGACTGACCCTGGAAAACGATGATCGAACGTATACGCCTGCCGACCTGCTTCCCGTGTGCCGGGATACCGGTATCGGATTCGTGTATGACGTGCATCATCACCGGTGTCTGCCGGACGGGCGCAGCGTAGAGGAAACGACCCGTTCGGCCCTGAAAACCTGGAACCGCGAACCCCTGTTTCATGTATCCAGCCCGAAACTCGGATGGAACCGCGGCAACGTTCGCAACCATCATGACTATATCGATATCACTGATGTTCCGAAATGCTGGTTGGATCTGAATATTACGGTGGAGGTCGAGGCAAAGGCCAAGGAGCTGGCGATTCTGAAGCTGAAAAACGAACTCAAACACCTGCCGGGCTGATCCGCGCGATTAATTCCGGTCTATGATAATTTCAGGCGTCCGTCACGGTTCCGGGGGGAAAATCAGAAGATTGACACGATTGCACAACAGATGCCGGGGCAGTTTTCCCAGCTGTTTTTTTTGCTTCTTTCCACCAGCCATACATATGACCAGACCGTAATCCGGGGTCATTTTCGCTATGACGTCCAGTGGATCTCCGATGCGGATATCCGTCGACACATTTATCCCCTGCTCAATCCATGAATTCGTTATTTTTCGAATCTCTCCCGGTAATTCGTGTTTATCGTCTTCAGACCGGCGTACCGTGACTACCTCGATGTGGCTGTTGAGTTCTGTCGCAATGCGTTGAATAAAATCCGCCGAAGCCCGGGAAATCGGGTGACGCCCCGCACAAACAAGCACGGGTTGGCCCGGCTCAACGGTTTCCTGAATAATCATGACCGGGCACAATGTCTTCATCGTCACACTCAACGGAATGTGTTCGATATCATACCAGTGACATCCGTGTTCATGATGGACCCCCAGCATGACCAGATCATAACGGCCATCCAGCGTTTCCTGAATGATCTCCTCGTGAGGAATTCCCTCGCGAATTTTCAGATGAGGTGACGTTTCCGCCGGCAACCGGACCTGCCCCTCTTCAAAAACATTCTCACCGACTTTTATCAACGCAGTTCGAAATTTTCCCATTTGAGCGTCGTCACCGCCGGATGTGCGAAATTTCTGAAACACCTCCCGCGCCTCCTGAAGAAACCGGAATTCCGGCAGGGCCTTATCAAAACCGGCAAATATATCGGTGGCCTTATCCCGAATATTATACCCACGGGTATATTTTCGAAATCTTCTGACAAAAAGGAATACGGCTTCGCCCCCCCGGATACCCGGCATACGTGCCGCCGTCATCGCCGCTTTCAGCGCATGAGGCTGGCCGTCGATACAGATGAGTGTTTTCATGGCATCTTTCCAATGAAAAAAGGCTCTGCAAAAGTAAGAGGGGCTGTATTTCCCGCCTTCACAGAGCCTCAAGGGGTTATAACGTAAAAATTATCCGGATTGGAGAGTCGTTAGCACAGCGTCGATCTTTTTCACTGGTTTCAAGGGGTGGACCCGTTCAATCGGCATTCACTTTATTTCCAATTGATATCGCATTCAGGGCCGACGATTTCCAGCAGTTCGCTAAGAATTCTATACAGATTGACAACGCCGACCACCTTTCCCTCCCTCAGGACGAGGGGTTCACGCACCCTGGCCCGGAACATGGTGTATATGGCCCAGTTGAGCGTATCGTTTTCTTTCAGGATCGGCTGCACCTGCCCCATGCAGACCTTGATGGGCGTGTGGACTTCCTGTTTGACCAGTTCCAGAAACGATTTGTCCAGCCACTTATAGCGCTCCTGAATTTCGGCCACCTCATTGGACACCGCCTCCATCCGGGAAGACAGAATCGCCTGATACGCTCTCATGGCAGGCTTTTTGGCCGCCTCGGGTACCAATCCCCGAATCAGATCATACATGGACAACTTCCCGACGATTTCCTTATTTTCATCCGTGACAAACATCGTTTTATGGAAGGTGCCGGTCGCACAGGTTTTTACGTTTTCATAATTTTTTTTCAAAATGGTCAGGGCTTCGCACAGATGAGCATTAACATCGACCGTATCATACTCTTCGATCGGATTCATGATATCCTTGATGCGTTTTTCATTTTCCATATGTTATCCTCCTTGAGTTAAAGTTAATGCCCTTGGAACTCGAAATTTATCCGGATGCCGTAGAACAGAATTTACACGTGTAACGATCAGGAGCAAAACGAGCTGATTAGAGTAGACCTGTTGAGCGTTAAAACCTATGGAGATGCGCTCAGTTAACGATGCGGGTAATGTTTTTTAACGATATTGACAGGAAATTTGTGAGTCTTTTTTCTTTTTCAAATAATTTATATTAAATTTATGACTTAGATTCATTTATTTGTCAAGTGCTTTTTTAATAAATTCAGTGAAAACCATAAGGCGGTCGATTTTGACAAAAAAAATTTAACCTTTCATAATAATTGAATTTATTTATCATCTAAAACATTCAGATAAATTCCTTTATAAGAAACCGACTATGTTAAATTAAACCACTAGGATGGGTCAGGGTGGTTGCGTAAAAACACCAAGGCTTAATTCTCAAAGGGTCTCTGCCAAAAATGAATTGCGCTTTTATTGTGCAGAATTTTCGGAGTCTCGAATGGCTCGCTTGGCTGTTCGTCTTCAAGGCGGATCAATTAGTGCGTATTTGTTGTACGCTTTTTTAAGGCAACGCAGAAGAAGGATGGAAAAACAAGAATGAGTTATTTCGTTTTTGTATTAGATATTTTATATATTACAAATTTTTAATTTCTATAGATCGTTCAGATTTTATCACGGACGCCTATGAGCAAAGCCATCGGCAATCATACAGCATCGGTTTTCGGGTAAAGTAAAAAGTTCCTGAAATTTTAAATGGATTTTTCAAAACGGGTCAGGTATAAAATATAAATTTAACCTGTTAACCGGTCTTGGTATTGTCATATTTTTAAGGGCAGCGACAAAAGAACCTGAAAGGCAACCATGTTTGAAACAAAATATCTGAAGGAAGATGTTCGCAACATACAGAAACTTCTGACGATTCCGATATTCAAACACTTTGAAATTGAAAATCTTGGCGGACTTGTCAAACGAAGTAAAATTCGTGAATACGAAGACAAAGAGCAAATCATAAAAGAGGGAGATAAGGACCCCTGGCTTTATTTTCTGCTTTCGGGAAAAGTGACCATCACGAAAAAAGGAAAAGTAGTGGGTTCTCTTCAACGGGCCGGTGACATATTCGGCGAAATGAGTCTAATCGACAGTTCAAAACGATCCGCCTCGGCGTATTCAATCGGCAAAACAATCTGTCTGGCAACCGACACGGATCGGATCAAGGAGATCGCGGGCGATGACCGGATCATGTTCAGCTATATTCTGTATCGGGTATTTGCCCTCACCGTTACCGAACGATTGCGATTCACGACCGATCAACTGATCCAGGCGAAAGAACAGCTGGAGGCCCTTAAACAGAAGGAAAAATAAATAAAAAGGCATTTATTGATTTTTTTTCACACCCAACTATGAATTTTTTTTCACAATTGCCTTCTGTTGAGGGTCTCACATTACCAGAATATATTTCCTGACGGCCAACGATCCAAAAATCTAAATTCTAATGCCACTATGATTTCAAAGCGTTATTCAAAAACGAATATCAAAACGCTTTACCTGGCATATTAATTGCTTCTTGAATAGCAAAGAAACGACCTACCCTGATCCGTGATCCGAACAAACTGAAACTCACAAAAATCAACCTTTTTTATTAAAATACGGAGCTGCCAGATGATCCACCAAGACATCAGTTATCGAAGGCATCCACGCTTTAAATTATTTTATCCGATTGAATATACCGTGGGCAACCGGGTATTGAAGGATTTTATTCGCGACATAAGCATCAACGGTGTTTACATCCATACCCATTCGTCCATACCTTTAGGGAAACAGACCACCATGATTCTGAGCCTTCCCGATAACAGCGTTCCATTGAAAATTGGCGGAAGGATTGTGCGACTGGAATCAGATGGGATCGGCGTAAAATTTCAGAAAGTCGTAACTGAGCTGCAAAACCTTCAGCCACAATTTATATCCTCTGAAGGCACGATCATGGATAAAGGCACGATACTGCAAATGCGCAAACAGTTTACATCCGAGGAAAAACTGGTGATTCTCAAAAGCCACCTCATCGATAAAAAACCGATTTCACAGTTGTGCAGGAAATATCAATTCCATCCGGATCAGTTCTACCAATGGCAGAAAATATTTTTTGACAAAGGAAGCCGGGCATTCAATTCGATTCGACAAACGGTTTGATATCCAGAATCGGGGTCCCGTCGATCATATCCATACCTTTGGCAACTATTCTGTTCCCCTTCCTTTCGATCACTTCCAGAACGGAAAATCCAATTGGATTGGGGCGTCTGGGAGAACACGTGCTGAACACCCCCCGCGCCTGCCCGTGATGAGGAGGCGTCTGAATCAGATACCGCGTTTCAAATGCCGGGCTCCGGTGAAAATGAAATATCACCACGATCCTGTCTCCGGGTCCGATATCGCGTAATCCATCGACATAGGCGTCATCGATCTCCAGAAATCCAACCAGGTCCGAAACAGACCAGTGTCTGGGAACTTTCTTTTCCCGGGTTTGGGCATAACCGATGGGGGTCATTTCAATCGTCATATGGGGTTTAGGGTTTACGGTTTAGGGTTTACGGGTTAAGGGCTGGGTGGAATTTTTTCCAGCCGGGCTACGGATTCAATATGATACGTGTGGGGAAACATGTCAACCGGCTGGATTTCCAGCACCCGGTACTCGTCTTTGATCATGCCGATATCACGGGCCATGGTGGCCGGATTGCACGAAACATAGACGATCCGATCAGGCGCCATCTCCAGGACCTGTTTGACGACATCTTTATGCATTCCCACCCGCGGCGGATCGATAATCATCACATCGGGCCGGTGATCCACCTGCGACAGACTGTCCCGTATATCGCCCAGTATAAAACGGCAATTGTCAATGTTGTTGATGCGGCAGTTGGTGCGGGCGTCCTCCACCGCACTTTTGACAATTTCAATCCCCAAAACCTCCCGTGCCTCCCCGGACAGGCAGACGGCAATGGTTCCGGTCCCGCAATACAGATCCATGACGGTTTCACTGCCGCTCAAGCCGGCATAGGCTTTTACGGTCTCATACAGACGTTCAGCGCCCCGGGTATTGGTCTGGAAAAAAGAATTGGCTGATATCTTGAATTCAAACGGCCCGATGCGGTCTTTCAGATCCGGTGAGCCGGCCAGCGGAATTTCGTACTCCCCGACGGCCACGCCGGATTTCCGGGCCGTGATGTTATTGACGACCGAGGCCACCTGAGGGTACGTTTTCATCAACAGATCCGCCAGGGGCTGAACGGTTTTTCGGTCCTCGGTTTTGGTGATAATGTTGACCATCCATTGGTCCAGGGCCGACGAATGCCGAAGCATCAGAAAACGCCAGAATCCCTCATGGCTTTTAAGCCCGTACACCGAAACGCCGGACGATTTCATGTACTGCCGGGCCTCATCCAGCAGTTGATTGCCCAGTGACGGCTGAAGCAGGCAGGCACCTGTATCCAGCACCTTGTTGAAGGTTCCCGGCACATGAAGACCCAACGCAAACCCGATATCGATATCCTCTCTTCCCAGCTCAGCGGGCAGCAGCCAGCGGCGATCGGAACAGGAAAATTCCATTTTATTCCGGTACCCGAACCGACTCGGCGACGGCAGCGTCGGATGCACCGTCAACCCCTTGATCAGGGCGATATGTTCCATGGCATCCAGAACGTGTCGGCGTTTGTATTCCAGCTGCTTATCGTAGTTCAGGAACTGCCACTTGCATCCGCCGCAGAAGCCGCTGTACGGGCACGGCGCCGGTATCCGAAACGAAGACGGTTCCAGGATTGAAACGATCCGGGCCTCCGCATACTGTTTTTTCTTTCGGGTAATGCGCGCCGTCACCCGATCTTCAGGTACGGCCTGATCCACAAAAACCGCCATGCCGTCCACTTTGGCCAGACCCTTTCCGCCAAACGCCAGGTCCGATATTGTCAGTTCCAGTATCTGTCCTTTTTTTACCGCCATAAATCCTTTAACCCTGTTGTGATGTTCAGCGGTCCGAGTTCAAAGACCGCTGAATAAAAATTGTAATCCAACTGTCAAAAAAAACAAAAAATTTTCCCGTTATATTTACCGCCCGCTTCGCTCGAGACACAGAGAACGCAGAGACTCGAAACGGCGAGTTGGGGCTCTGCGATCTCTGTGCCTCGAGAGAGCGAAGCGAACGGGCGGTAGAAAATAAAAGAGTTTTTTTGTAACGGCAATTCCATGCGAATTGGGTTGCGGGCATAGCCCGCATTAGTTTCTTAATTATAAAGCCGTATTATAAAGCCGTCGGCCGCGACGGAAATGACAAGGGTTGTAATCTTTTCCTCCACCATGTAATACATAATGAAGGTCGGTTTGAAAAATCCTCACTCCTTTTGCGGGCAAACGGTTGCGTATCTATAGCATGAATCGAATCATTTTCATATTCGCTTTATTCATATCCGGTTGTCTGGCGGCCACCGCACCATCGAGCAGTCATGCCCTGACCGCTGCCGAAATCATCGAAAAATCCGAAACGGCGGTGCAGGGAGACTCCCAGGTCTCCATCGCGGAAATCACTATCAAAACCCGTCGCTGGACCCGCACCATGGAAATGAAATCCTACATGGACCGGATCGAAAAAAAAAGCTTTGCGGAAATTCTGTCTCCCCGAAAAGACGCCGGCAACCGCTTCCTGATGATCGGGGACAAAATGTGGCATTATGTCCCCAAGCTGCAGCAGACCATCAAGATATCGCCCTCGATGATGCTGCAGTCATGGATGGGGTCGGATTTTACCAATGACGATATCGTCAAGGAATCGAGCATTGTCAAGGATTACACTCATCATCTGATCGGCCGGGAAACCGTCGACGGGCATCCGTGTTATAAACTGGAACTGATTCCCAAACCCGAATCGGCCGTGGTATGGGGAAAAATTATCTACTTTGCCCGAACCGACGATTTCCTTCCGGTCCGGGAGGAATTCTACAATGAACACAACGTGCTCAAAAAGCACCTGACCTGCAGCCGTTTCCGTAAAATGGACGACCGGGTCATCCCGGTGCTGTATAAAATGCAGACCGTCCGTAAAAAAGACCGGTACACCCTGATGGAACTGAAAGCCGTCAAATTTGACATTCCCATAGCGGACGAGATGTTTACCCTGCAGCAACTGAAAAAGAGGTAACCATTGAAGACCTCCATCACCCTGACACTGGCCTGGCGAAATGTCTGGCGAAATCGGCGCCGCACCCTGCTGACGCTGCTGACCGTTATGATCGGCTGCGCGATGATCATCTTTTTCAACTCGATTGCCAAGGGCGGCCACGACCAGATGATCGAAGACGCGATCGGCCTCAATACCGGGCATCTGCAGATCCATGAAAAAGGCTTCTGGGACAACCGTACCATCGATTATGCGTTCCAACCTCCGGTACCGGTGTTGAATTATCTGCGCGTCAGTCCTTATATCGAAGGAGCCTCGAAACGGGTGTTGGCCGGGGGCCTGCTGGCGTTTCAAGACACCACCCGGGGGATTCTGATTCAGGGCATCGATCCGCTGCAGGAAGCACAGGTCAGTCGGATTCACACTAAAATACGTCCCGGCGGCCGGTTCCTGACCGAACACGATTCCACCCACGTCATCATCGGTTCAACGCTGGCCAAAAACATTCATGCCCGGGTCAACGACACGATCGCCGTCATATCCCAGGGATTTGACGGCTCTATTGCCGCAGAACGGTTGACAATCGTCGGAATATTTGACAGCGGCAATCCGGATTTCGACCGGGAACTGATTCTGATGCCCCTGGCCCAGGCCGAGATCACCTTCAGCATGATGGGCTACATACATTCATTGACCATTCGGTTGACCGACTCTCGTCATGTCCCGGCCGTTCGGCAGGACCTGCTGAAATTGACGGCCCCCGGCGAACCGGATGACGCCGCACTCGAGGTCATGGGCTGGGAAGAGCTGATGCCCGAACTGGTCCAGTTTATCGTAATGGATGATGTGGGCGGCTACATCTTTGATTTCATCCTGTTCATGATCGTTTCGTTCGGCATTCTCAATACGGTGCAGATGTCCGTGTTCGAGCGCACCCGGGAATTCGGGGTCATGCTGTCTCTGGGCACCCGCCCCCGGCTCATTACCCGTATGGTTCTGATCGAATCGACCCTGATTTCCCTGATCGGCATTGCACTGGGCGTGGCCCTGGGGTATGGTATTTCCCTGTATTTCAAGATTCACCCGATCGATTATTCGAAATTTTCCGAAGAAATCGCCTTATGGGGAGTATCTACGACGCTGTATCCGGCAGACACCACCATGCTCAATATCGTGGTGACATCCCTGCTGATCTTCGGGCTGGCAGCGGTGTTTTCCGTATTTCCGGCTCGGCGGGCGGCACGGCTCAATCCGGTCGAGGCGATCCGGAAGCTTTAGGCATGGGAAGAAGCTGGTGGCTGATGGCTGGTGGCTGGTGGCTGGAAATAGTAGGGAGTAGGCAGCGGGGCGGGATTTATGAAATCTGGTGCAGGTAACCTCAGGGTGGAGGAAGAAGCTGGTGGCTGATGGTTACATGTCGGATCGGGCAAGTTGGAATGTGCAGGGGCGGCCCCCTGTGTCCGCCCATCGGGTAAGGGTCACGGAAGGAATAAAGGAAATTTTTCTTTGCGCCTTGGCGCCTTGGCGTGAGCAATAAAATAATATTGAATCGAAGGTGAAATCAGGCAGAAAGCAGCAAATGGAAACAGCAGAAATTTTAAAATTGATCAAGCAGGCCGGTAAGCTTAAACGCCTGAAGCGGACCGGGTGGCAGCAGGTCGGGGTACCGAACCCGGAATCGGTGGCTGATCACACCTGCCGGGTGGCTTTCATATCCATGATTCTGGCCCCGCGCTTAGGCCTGGATGCGTTGAAACTGATCCAAATGAGCCTGGTTCACGACCTGGCCGAATCGATCGTGGGCGACATCACGCCGCATTGCGGCATATCGGTCGGAAAAAAACGAAGGATGGAAGAAAAAGCCTTCCGAAGCCTGATTGATAATTTCCCAAACGGCCGGTCGCTTCTGGACCTGTGGATCGAATACGAAGACCAGAAAAGCCCCGAAGCCCGCGCGCTGAAAAATATCGACAAGTTAGAAATGGCCATACAGGCCGAAGAATACCGGGCACAATTTCCGCAAAAGGACCTTGATCCATTCATCACACACTCCGCATCATGCATCGATCATCCTGAAATTCGAAAACTGTTTGAAGAACTCATCCGGAAGTGATATTCACACATTCCCTGCGGCAGACAGAAAACGCAACGTCATTTCTTCCCTCCGGGTTAATGAAAAAAGAGGGCTTGATTACATCTTCGGCCACGTTGTTGCAGGCTGCGTCCCGCCCATTCCCGGCTTCGCCGGCGCGATCCGGCGGATGCCGGTGCCATGAAGCTAAAGCGCAAAAACTCGGCGCGCCTCAAACAGTTTGCGCTTCTTGACGCTTCATGGCCCCGGCAACTTTTCCCCGGATCACGCCATGTCGACCGCCGGGAACAGGCGGGACTCCGCAGTTAAATTTATGAAAATATGGCGACCTTCGAACCAAGCCCAAAAAAGGAAACAGACTCTCATGGCATCCATTATGTTAAAGGCAAAACGTGAAAAATCACTCCTGAGGCGGCACCCCTGGATATTTTCCGGCGCCGTCAAACAGGTGAACGGCCGCCCCGCTCCCGGGGAGACCGTAGATATCCTGACATCGAATCGCACCCTGCTCGGTCGAGGGGCTTATTCTCCCTCTTCTCAAATGGTTGTTCGGGTCTGGACATTTGACCCGGATGAGGGGGTCGATGTCTCCTTTTTTCGTTCCCGGCTTGAAACGGCCGTCCGGATGCGACGGTTTCTCTTCAGAAATGAAGACTGGAACCATCTGGGCTGCCGTCTGGTCAATTCAGAATCCGACGGACTCCCCGGCCTGATTGTGGACCGCTACGCCGATTTTCTCGTCTGCCAGTTTTTGACAACCGGTGCCGAATTCTGGAAAGATACCCTTACCGAGCTATTGAACGAACTGGTCCCGAACCAGGGAATCTATGAACGGTCGGATGTCAATGACCGTAAAAAGGAAGGCCTTGACACATGGTCCGGCCTGATTTCAGGGCAGGAGCCCCCGGATCTGGTGGAGATTCAAGAGGCCGGGCATCGTTTTTACGTCGATATCCGCAACGGCCATAAAACCGGTTTTTACCTGGACCAGCGGGAAAATCGGAACGCTGTGGCCGGGTTTGCCCAAGGTATGGAGGTGTTGAACTGTTTTTCGTATACCGGCGGATTTGCCGTGGCCGCGCTGAAAGCCGGCGCGGCCCGCGTCGTCAACGTGGATTCATCGGCCGACGCTCTGGCCCTTGCCCGCCGGAATGTAGAGCTGAACGGGCTGGATTCCGAACTCGCTCCCCATGTGGAAGGCAACGTATTCAAGGTATTGCGGGAATATCGCGAACAAAACCGGCGATTTGACATGATCATCCTCGACCCGCCCAAATTCGCCGATTCCCGAAGCAGCCTGATGCGCGCCGCGCGCGGTTACAAGGACATCAACCTGCTGGCATTCAGATTGCTCAACCCCGGAGGCCTGCTGGTAACGTTTTCTTGTTCCGGTCTTGTCAGCCGGGAGCTGTTCCAGAAAATCACGGCGGACGCAGCCCTGGACGAAAAAAGAAACGCGCAGATTCTGCAGCGGCTGTCCCAGGCCCCGGACCATCCCACCGCCCTGAATTTCCCGGAAGCCGATTATCTCAAAGGACTGATCTGCAGGGCGTAAACAGGGGTCAGGAACCCTCCAGCATTCGGTGTTTCGGGTACTGGCTTTCGACGGTTGATTTTGTCCGGTTGTAAAATCCCACACCCAGAACAGCACCATCGTATCGAACCAGCACAAAGCCATTGTCGCACGAGCCGGTTTGCTGCGCATCCACATCAAATACCCGGCGGGAGAGATACGCTTCTCTCTGCGCCGGGTTCACATCAATGACGTTACGGGTTGCCCGCCTGCCGAATGCCGCAGCCCCCGCCGTGGTCAGCTTGCTGAAGCGGTTGCCGATACGGACCAGCGGCAGTCCGGTACTTCGTTCGCCCATCTGCGGAATGCGATGGTTCCGCGCCGCGACATGCACCACGCCTTTTTGGTTGATGAACATATCCAGGGAGGCAAACACCTCCCGGTCCAGACCAAACCGGTCGGTCAATTCCTGCAGCAGCGTCTCCCGGATTTCAGGCGACGGTCGCAGGTCATCGGTGTCGGCCGAATCGGCAAACCCCTTACCGGATTGAGATGCTTCACAAAAAAAATTCGATGATGTGCTGTCTCCGGCCGTTTTTTCCAGCAACGCCACGTAAAATCCGCCGGTATCGTTCTGATGCGGCCAGATCCGGAGTGTATTCGCCAGATCCGGATGAAACGTCGAATTTTCCCAGAATGTGAGCCCCGGGGACCCGACAAAGCCCGGCACCTGAATCGGCCTGATGTGAATCCTGCCGTCCCATTTTTTCAGAGCTGCATCGACAATGGCTTCATTTTCCTCGGGTGCGTAGGTGCAGGTACTGTATACGATGCGTCCCCCATCGCGGCAGCGGCGGACAGCCTGATCCAGAAGCAGGGCCTGATGCCGCACCAGCCGGTTGTTGCGCAAAGACCGTTTCAGCACCCTGGGATGCTTTCTCGAGGTCCCTTCGCAACTGCAGGGCACATCCGCCAGAACACAGTCGAACGTGCCTGCGGATTTCGGATAACTCATCCCGTCATGACAGGTATACGTAATATTTAACAGCCCCAGACGGTCAATGGCCGAACGCAGCGGTCGCAATCTTCCGTAAAACAGGTCGTTGGCCACAATGGTTCCCCGGTTTTCCAGGGCCAGGGCCATCTGGGCGGTTTTATTGCCCGGGGCCGCGCACAGATCCAGAATCCGTTCCCCGGGTTGGGGTGACAACACCAGGACCGGAATCATGGAGGTCGCTTCCTGAATATGAAAATAACCGGCATGATAGGTCCAGTGGTTCCCAAGTCCATTGGATTTACAGGCTATTCGAAATGCCACGGGGTGCCAGGGCAGCGGTTCCGGCGCCAGTTCATCACGTTGAAGCATCTCACAGAGCCGGCCGGGTGCGACGCGAAGTGTATTGGCCCAGATATATCCCGGCATGGGTCTGCTCAACGCATCCCGAAATGCGGCTTCGTCGTCGACAATCGAAAAATAACGCTCCAGCAGTTTATACTTCCGGTTTGATTCAGATAAATTCGGTTGTTTCATAACTCGGCAGGGTGATCCGCTCCTTTTTTGTTTCAAAAGATCCGTTCCCGGGTCTTTTCAAAATTTCTTTGATCTAATCCGTTTCCCCGTTATATATTGAAATCAAGCCCTCTATATGAAGCAATTTTTACAAATCATCAAGATTCAATTCACCATCTGCAACATCATGGGCGGTATCCGGTGCGCATCCGCCGGAACGCTGAGCTTGATTATATCTTCGGCCACGTGGCTGCAGGCTCCGTCCCGCCCATTCCCGGCTTTTCTCCGGCGCGATCCGGGGGATGCCGGTGCCATGAAGCTAAAGCGCAAAAACTCGGCGCGCCTCAAATAATTCTGGTGATTTATGGGAATTTTCCCTGCGGAATCAAAGGAAGGAGTCACCATGCAGCTTACCAGCACGGCGTTTGAAAACGGCGGCAAAATCCCGTCATCCTATACCTGCGACGGCCGGAATGTATCGCCGCCGCTCGAATGGAATTCCATCCCCGAAGGCACAAAAAGCTTTGCCCTGATCTGCGATGACCCGGATGCACCGGCGGGCGTGTGGGTTCACTGGGTCTATTATGATATTCCGAATGATGTCACGAGCCTGCCGGAAAACGTCCCCCCGGACAAACGCCCCCTGACCGGCGGGATTCAGGGAACCAATGACTTCAAAAAAACCGGCTATGGCGGGCCGTGTCCGCCCGGCGGCACGCACCGGTATTTTTTCAAGCTCTACGCACTGGACACCCGGCCGGACCTGCCGGCCGGGGCGGATAAAAAACAGCTGATAAAAGCCATGAAGGGGCACATACTGGAAGAAGTGCAATTAAAGGGAACCTACCGCCGGTAAGGGTCACGGAATTAATAAAACAAGTATTGCGCAGGATGTTTATTCGTTTTCAAGGCGTATCAACGCGTGCATACTTGTCGTATGTGCGCTTTGATGCAACGCAGAAAACGAACAAACAGACAAGCAAGACTGTGGATTTTATTTGTTCCGGGGCCCTGAGGTTCTCAACAAACGTTTCACCCATCAGCGGTCTTTAACTGCCGAAACGCCTGTCGGATTTCAGGGTCTTTGATTTTTCGTCATTGCCTTTTAACCATCCGATGGAATCGGTCGCAAAGGAATCAAATTTCGGGACATACGGTTTGACATCCAGCAACGGCGTCCCATTAAGCACATCGATCCCCTGAATGTCGAGAATGTTGTCCCGTTGCTCCAGCAGCCTGACAACGGAAAAACCGATCGGATTGGGGCGTTTGGGCGCACGGCATGAAAACACTCCGCGATGCTCGGTATCCATGAACGGTTTGACTTTCAGTTTAAATCCTTCGGATTTGTGGAATACATACAAAAGAATGATATGAGAAAACCCGTCCAGATCATCCAGGCCTTCCATATAACGCTCATTCACGACAATCCGGCCGTGAACATCTTTAGCCCCGGTCGGCTGAATCGGCATGCCGGCGATATCCTCGAACGGTGTGTGAATAATTCCAATGGGAGAAAAAGTAAATTCCATGGAATACCTTTCTGTTTTTTTTTACACGGTTTGATGGGGTTTTATGCTTCCCCGTTTAAAACAATTCGAACGTTGGCCCCTTTAATGACGGCATACACCTCATCGTTTTCCTTTAAACCCAGATGCGTCACCGCGTGGCGGGTCACCAGGGCCTCGAAGACGGCATCACCGGCACTGAGCTGAAGCGAGCAGGTCCTGCCGTCATACGCCATATCCTGAAGCACGGTTTTGACCACATTCTGCGCTGAAATGCCGGAAGGATTTTCTTTGGAGACCAGGATGTTTTCCGGACGGACGGCAACGTTGACGGTTGTGCCGACAGCCGCTTCATCCATACTGAAAAACTCGAAACCGCCCATATCGATCCGGGTCATTTCACCACCGTTATTGGAAACGACACGGCCTTCCAGCATGACGGCCCCGACAAATTCCGCAATAAATCCCGTTTTGGGGCGGTTGAACACTTCATCCATCGAATCGAACTGAATCATGTCCCCGCCGTGAAACACGGCCACCTTGTTGGCCAGGGACCAGACATCATCCAGATCATGGGTGATGTGAATGACGGTCATCTGCCGGTCTTTGATCGCCTGCCGGAGAAGATACCGGATCTCCTTTCGGGTCCGGGGATCCAGGGCCGACAGGGGTTCATCCATCAACAGCAGTTTGGGTTCCACCACCAGGGCGCGGGCCAGAGCGGTTCGCTGCTGCTCTCCCCCGGACAGGGTGCCCGGTTTTCGATGCATCAGATGATCGATGCGCAGGGTCGTGGCAATATCCCGCACCTTTTCTTCAATACCGTCTTTCTGCTTTTTTTTCAAACCATACGCAATGTTTTCGTACACCGTAAAATGCGGCATCAGCGCGTAATCCTGATAGACGATGCCGATATTACGCCTTTCCGGAAGTTCATCCGTGATTTCCCGGTCTTCCAGGAATACGCGCCCCGCATCCGGTTTCCAGAAACCGATAATACTTTCCAGCAGCAATGTTTTCCCGGCCCCGGTCGGGCCGATGATGGTCAGGTAGTCCCCTTTTTCAAGGCGGAAGCCCACATCTTTCAAATGGAACTCACCCAGATTCAGGCTCAGATGATCCACCTCGAGAAAGTTCATAATCTCACCTCGGTCTTTTCGAACACGTAAATCGCCAGAAACGACACCGCCACCAGAACGATACCGCTGGTCAGGGCCATTCCCATATTTCCGTAGGATATATTCAAATACAGCGCGATCGGCAACACTTCGGTTTCCATGTAGGTTCCGCCGGCCAGGATCAGCACGGTGCCGAACGTGCCGATACAGCGGGCAAACGAAATTACCGTTGCCGCGAGAATTCCGTTGCCCGCCAGTGGCATGGATACGTTCCAGAACGTCTCGAACGCCGAATACCCCAATGAACGAGACACGAATTCCAACCTGGGATTGATATAATCAAAGGTCGATTTCATGATCCGGGCCGCATAGGGCATGGCCGTGAAAAACTGGGCCATCACCACGCCTTCCCTGGTGAATACAAAATCCAGCCCCACGGCCCGGGTCAACGGACCCATGAATGTTTTTCCGAACAACAGCAACAGGCACAGGCCCAGCACCAGTTCGGGAAACGCGATGGGCAGATCGATAACGGTTTTGACAAAGCCCTTGCCGAAAAACTCGAATCGGGACAATGCATACCCGATGGGCAGTGCAAACACAATGACCAGAACCGTGGAGATAAATCCGGTCACCAGGGAGAGTTTCAGCGAAAAAATCATCTCCTCACTGACCAGATTGGTAAGCACGTCCTGGAATTCGGGAACCAGAAACAGGGATCCGATGGCCAGGACCAACATCAGCGTAATCGCAAATGCCAGAAATAAAAATATCGATTTGAACCAGTTTATTTGAGGCACGGATCAAATCCCCATTTTTCCCAGATCTGCCGACCTTCCGCCGAATCGACATACGCGTTGAACGCCGTGGCCATCTTCATGTTCTGAGCCCGGGTGCATACGGCTGTAGGGATGGTTTTGATCATGTTGTATTGTTTTTCGATGGGCACGATCTCAACTTTCCCCTTGCCTTCGGCCCAGGACGTCAGGTCTTTCCAGATAATGGCGGCATCCACCTGATTCAACGCCACATAAATCAGCAGCTGATTGACCGTAGGGGCCAGTACTTTGATGTTGGGTTTGACCGCATCGTAAATACCGGCTTTAGTCATCATTTTTTTAGCTACCCGGCCAATCGCCGGTGCTTTCGGGTCTCCGATCGACACCCGGATGCCGGATTTTTTCAGATCCATAAACCCGGTAACATGGGCCGGATTTCCTTTGGGAGTGGCGATGACGGGAATGTGATACACCAGATTATGGATGGTGTCCTCGATTACCCAGCCGTTTTTCAGAGCGTCTTTCGTATATTTTTCGGCACCCGGAATGAATACGTCTGCGGACTGACCGGCGGCCAGTTGCCCGAAGATTTCACCGGAACTGCCGTAATGCACCTTGGCTTTTATCTGATGGGCCTGCTCGAAATTCTGCTTCAACTCTTCCATGGGTTTGATCAGGCCGGCACCGGCAAAAATGACCAGATCCGCTGCAAAACTGTTGGCGGCAAACAACACCACTGAGACAATCGTCAGTAACAATTTCATTTATTTTTCCTCCTGCTCTCCTGATAATTTGCATTCGGGGTCAGGAATCGGGGTCGCATCTTAAATATTAAATATTCGTTTTTTTAATAACGAATATTTAATATTTAAGATGCGACCCCACAAAATGCGACCCCACAAAACAATTGCTATTCTCATCGGTAGAAACCATATGCGCTTCATTTTGTCAATTTGATTCACCTGAACATCCCCATAATAACTAAAAGTGACAATAAAAAACATCATATCACATGACTATTTATTGCCCGGCAAATTAATTTAACGAAATCAATCAAATAAAAACCTTTCGATTCAAATTGACGAAATCTGTTTTGCTGATTAATTTATTGATTAAGGCCACATCTTAAATATTATATGCTTATACTGGGGTCGTATCTTAAATATTAAATATTCGTTTTTTTAATAACGAATATTTAATATTTAAGATACGACCCTTCCCCAAAAAAAGTGACCTTATAAAAAGGTGCTACCATGATGAAATCATTAATTGCCGCCATCGGCGTTTTGTTCTTATTATCGGGATGTCATGCCGACAACATTCCTGCAAAGGAGGTCAATCCCATGCCTGAAAACAAAACAATCATCACTGCCGCCACATTCGCCGGAGGATGCTTCTGGTGTATGGAAGCGGATTTTGAAAAAATGCCGGGTGTACTGCGAGTCGTATCCGGTTATACGGGCGGCCATACGATCGATCCGACTTACCCGGAGGTTTCTTCCGGTACCACCGGGCACATGGAAGCGGTTCAGGTGCATTTCAATCCGGAACAGATCAGTTACACAGATCTGCTGGACACGTTCTGGCGTCACATCGATCCCACCGACAACGACGGTCAGTTTACGGACCGAGGCCCTCAGTATCGCAGCGCCATTTTCTACCACACCCCGGAACAGAAACTTGAGGCGGAAGCGTCCAAAGAAAAGCTCGAGCAATCCGGCATTTTCGAAAAACCCATTGTTACCGGAATTCAGCCTCTGACAACCTTTTACGAAGCAGAAGCCTATCACCAGGACTATTACAAGCGTAACAGCCTGCGCTATCGATTCTATCGCCAGGGGTCCGGTAGAGACCGCTTTCTGAAGAAGGCGTGGAAAAACACATCGGGATTTGATTCTTCAACCGATGACCCGCCGTATTCAAAGCCGGACGATGTTGATCTGAAACGGTCCCTGACACGACTCCAGTACCGGGTTACCCGGGAAAACGCCACCGAACCGCCCTTTCAAAACGAATACTGGGACAATAAACGGGAGGGAATCTATGTGGATATCATATCCGGTGAACCCCTGTTCAGTTCCCGGGATAAATTTGATTCCGGAACCGGATGGCCCAGTTTTACCCGGCCGCTGGAACCGGATCATATCGTCGAGAAACAGGACACGTCATGGCTGGTGGAACGAACGGAAGTCCGAAGCCGCTTCGGGGACTCGCACCTGGGCCATGTATTTTCAGACGGCCCGGCTCCCACGGGACTCCGGTATTGCATCAATTCCGCCGCACTGCGATTCATTCCAAAGGGAAATCTGAAAAAAGAAGGATATGGGCGGTATCTGGAACTGTTCGAAGAAGAAGCTGATGACTGATAAATAAAGTTTTTATAAGTTATTATAAATGATTTTTGTTACATTTTTTGTCAAAACAAATATTTTTTTTGACAAAAAATACTCTTAAAGATAAAAACAGATCTTAAAGTACCATGCGCCAGATGTGTTCATACCCGGCGGCACAGATTATGACCGGGCAACGACCCCATTCAGGGAAACATTTGCGCGTTCGAAAACAGCTGTTTCGTTTGTATCCGAAAAAGTTACAACTAAGGTGAGAATTAATAATGGAAAAAGTGACAGACTGGCTCAGGTTGTGGGGACAGCTTGCAGAGACTCAACTCAGGGCTTTTGACCGGAAAAGGAAACACCGGAACGGCGACTCCTGGAAACATAAAGCCGAGCAATTTGAACGCATGGTAAAAAAAAGATGGGCGAAACCGGATTCGAGCAGACAATTTCTGGCGTCAACTCTGCAAGAGAATCCCGGATCAACCCTGCTGGATATCGGTGCCGGTACCGGTGCATGGAGTGTGTTCCTGGCACCGTATGCCGCCGAGATAACAGCACTTGAACCCTCTGATGCCATGGGTGGCATATTAAAGAAAAAACTTGAAACCCGGCATATCGACAATATCCGCCTCGTAAAAGGAAACTGGCCGGATATGGATGTCAAACCCCACGACTATGTACTGGCTTCACACTCCATGTACTGTAATACGGATTTTGAGGCATTTATCCGGAAAATGATCCTGTCTGCCCGAAAAACCTGTTTTCTGTTGTTGAGGGTATTTTTTGCAGACACCATCATGGCCCGGGCGGCCCAGCGGATCTGGGGCCAGCCGTTTGACAGCCCGAACTTTCAGGTTGCCTATAACGCGCTGCTTCAGATGAACATTTATCCCAATGTCCTCATGGAGACCGGTGGCCCCTGGGAACCCTGGTCAAATGATTCCATGGAAGAGGCCCTGAATACCATAAAAACCCGGTTAGGGGTTTATGACAACAACAAACATGACGATTTTCTGATGTCTCTACTGAACGATCAACTGAAAGAAAAAGACGGTAAATTCATCTGGCCGGCCGGCAACCGGTCCGCACTCGTATATTGGGATATATAAAAGTTCATTTCATCCCCCTTTTGCAAAAGCGATGGATATAAATAATCAAACGGGCTGCGCCTCGTTGCGAGAGGTACCGTTGAATCCGAATTTGAAAAAGGAAAAAAGCCATGTGCAATTCGCTTTGTTTACGGTCGATGCTGTTTCTTTTCAGTCTGATGTGCATATGTTCGCATGCCCATTTGGTGGGTGCTGCAACGTCGCCCCCCGGCCTCGGCGCTATTGAAGCCCGCATCGATGCCTGCAAGCCCGACCCCGAATACAAGGATGATGCCTACGGTCTGATCGTCGTCAGGGACGCCCTCACGTCAATAAGGGAAGGATCCGGCGGCATCGGTGCGTGCCTGGTCGATGACAAAACCGGCCATGTGGTCGCGCGGGGAAGAAACCGCCAGTATGTGCCGTATTTCAGAAGCGATCTTCACGCGGAAATGGATCTGCTGAACCGCTACGAGGAATGGTTGAGAAAAAAGGGCGGGAAATCTACCGGCGAAAACCCCCGAAACTGCGACAACCTGGTGCTGATCAGCTCTGTGGAACCCTGCCCCATGTGCCTGACACGGATTATTAATTCCGGTATTAAAAAGATGTATTATGTCATTCCCGACGAAAGAGGCGGCATGGTCAGCCGAATAGACAATTTACCGCCGTTCTGGAAGGAACTCGCTCAGGGATGCGATTACCGCCCGGCGCAATGTTCACCGGAAATTCAGCAAATCGCCAAAGACCTTTTTAATTATTTCATGCGGCCCGGGCTGAGAAAAAAGTAAATTCAGTAAAAAATTTGAATTAATTCCCACATCATGTTAAACTAATTTATACTTTATCAGTATATTTTTTCATCATTATCGATACAACCCGAACACGAATAAAAGGCAGGCAAAACAGACCGGTTTATACCTGTCGTGACTCTTTAACATTGTTTGCAGGATATCAGGGGCATCGGAATCCCGCACATGACGCATGTAATTTCCCCCCATTCAGGGAACGAAACGATATTTCTCACCCACGAGGAAGCAATTACTGCGGTGTGTATCGATCTGTGCCAATATACGCCTCAGGTTGAACTTTTTCGAAAATTATTTCCGATAATTATCGGAAACCACGCTTCATTCCGGGAAGATCCGAAAAAAAACGGGACATGGATCTGCATTCCGCCCGAAGGCGATGAATTTTTTTTCTCCTGGAAACAGGTAGGCGCCTTTCTCAGCGATAAACTGCCGTCACGGTCTCTTTCTTCCGGAACTCTCACCAAAATCTGTCAAACCGTTTTCCAGACTCAGGTCTATCCGTGGACAGACATCAGCAGCGAAACGCCAGGCTTTCGGATCGAAACCCACATGGAACAGTTTCAGTGCCGCCAATGCGGGCAATGCTGCCTGTCGCTGGATTATCACCGGGAGTGCACGGAAGACGATTTCGACGTATGGCGGAAACTGGGCAGAACCGACATCATGGAATGGGTCGGATTTGAAGACGACGGAGGGAAAAACGTGCCCAAATATATCTGGGTGTATCCCGGAACCAATCAGTTTACAAAGGTATGCCCCTGGTTAAAAAAAATTCCCAACGAAAACAAATATATATGCCGTATCCATGACGTTAAACCGGAAATCTGCCGTCAATACCCCGGCACCCGGAAACACGCCCTCATGACCGGATGCCCCGGATTCAATCACTCGTCCTGTTCGTCTTCCGATACATTCAACCGGACCCCGTAATATAAGGCGCTATCGGGCTTAGTTCTAATTTCGGCCATATTTTCGTAAATTTAACTGCGGAAACACGCCCGTTCCCGGCGTACGACATGGCGTGATCCGGGGAAAAGATGCCGGGGCCGTGAAGCGTTAAGAAGCGCAAACTGTTTGAGGTGTGCCGAGTTTTTGCGCTTTAGCTTCATGGCACCGGCATCCCCCGGATCGCGCCGTCGACGCCGGGAATGAACGGGACGGAGCCTGCAACGACGTGGCCGAAGATATCATCAAGGTCCCTTTATCCATCAAATTTTTCTATTCATTTAATCAGGTTTATTGATATTACCACTTTGACAATTCTCCGCATCACCGATAGATAGTTTTTTCAGGGCGAATTCGCACGCGACGCGTCCCTGAATAAAATCACATACCCGTTTAACAGACAGTCACGATTCAATTCATACGACCGTATGGGAAAAGGATCTGAAATGACCCATCCGATATATTTCGACAATGCCGCGACTTCCTGGCCCAAACCCGAGGAAACGCTCCACGCCATGGAGATGTATTTTCATTCCATCGGCGCCAGCCCCGGACGCTCCGGACACCGACTGGCCGTCGAAGCCGGCCGCCGCCTGCTGGAAACCCGGATCGCACTGGCAGAGCTGTTCAACATCTCCGATCCCCTTCGCATCGCTTTTACGAAAAACGCCACCGAAGCTCTGAATTTTGCGGTATTCGGTCTTCTCAAACCCGGGGATCATGTGATTACATCGAGCATGGAGCACAATTCGGTCATGCGTCCGCTCCGGGAAGCGGTATCCAGAGGAATCCAGCTTTCCGTCATTCAATGTTCACCGACCGGAGAACTCGATCCCCAAAACGTGGCGGCTGCCATTCGGTCCAATACCCGGGCGATCTTTCTGACCCACGCCTCCAACGTCACGGGAACCATCATGCCGGTCGAAGCCGTCGGCACCATTGCCGGAAACCATGGAGTGATCTTTTGCGTGGATGCCGCTCAGACCGCCGGCGCACTTCCCATTGACGTCAATCGCATGCACATCGACCTGCTGGCATTCACCGGCCACAAATCGTTAGGCGGTCCTCAGGGTACCGGCGGACTTTATATCCGAAAAGGCCTGGACAAAGACATTCCGCCGCTTGAAATGGGGGGAACCGGCAGCCGATCGGAATTTGAAGCCCAGCCGGATTTCATGCCGGACAAATACGAATCCGGCACACCCAACACCATCGGGCTGATCGGACTGGGCGCCGGGGTTCGTTCCATTCTGTCCACGGGGGTAAAACACATCCGAAGCAAAGAGACGGAACTGACAACCGCATTTCTTGACGGTCTGCATTCGATTTCCGGCGCAACCGTTTACGGTACCGGTACCGGCCGCAAGCAGACACCGGTCGTATCATTTACCCTCGACGGTATCTCCCCGTCCGAACTGGCGCAGGAATTTGATGAAAACTGGAACATCATGTGCCGCCCGGGACTGCACTGCGCGCCTTCGGCCCATCGGACCATCGGCACCTTCCCGGAAGGCACCGTCCGCTTCGGTTTCGGCGTTTACAACACGCCGGAGCAAATACAAACCGCTCTGCAGGCAATCGATTCCATTGCCTCATCCATCAAAAGGTAACCAACATGGCAAAACTTGTAGACGCAAGAGGGCTGGGATGTCCCCAGCCGGTCATTCTGACCCGCAAGGCATTGGAGGCCGAAGACGCCATTACGGTCATCGTGGATAATTCCACGGCTCGTGAAAACGTCAGCCGCATGGCCGGCAGCATGGGATGCTCGGTAACCGTGGAAGACGCATCCGACGGCATCCATGTACAGATAAAAAAAACCGATGCCGGTCCGACGGACTCGAAAAAAGCATCTGAAACCGGAAAAACACCTGAAATCGTCGGTACCGACGGTCCGCTGGTGGTTGTTATCCAGGAAAACATTATGGGAAGAGGCAGCGCGCAGCTGGGCGACCTGCTGATGAAAAGCTTTCTTCATACTCTGGGCGAAGTATCTCCTGTTCCGGATGTCATAATTTTTTATAACGCCGGAATAAAACTCGCCGTCAAAGGCTCCGAGGTAGTCGAGGATCTCAAAGCGCTGGAGAAAAGAGGCGTCAAGCTGCTGGTCTGCGGCACCTGCCTGAATTATTTTGAATTGACCGACGATCTGCAGGCCGGGATGGTGTCCAATATGTACGACATTGCCGAGACCCTGCTGACCGCCGGTAAAGTGGTTTCGGTATGAATACTGAGACGACCTATTACGTGGTATTGTTCCGTTCGGTCAGTCATACGCTGCTGGCTGAAAAACTGTTCAAAAAAAACAAGGTCTCCTATAAGATCATACCGGTTCCCCGGCACATCAGTTCTGACTGCGGGGTCTGTATCCGGTTTAATCCGGACAGCGAAAACGATGTAAAAAAAATGCTTACGGATCACGTGGAATTTGAAGCTATCCGCCGGCTTTAAGAGAAGGACTGAGTTTTGAGGACTGAGGACTGGGCGGCAGACAAAGCCTTCGCAACACGCGCAGGGGCGGACTCCTGTGCCCTCCCTCTTTTTATTTACTCAATTTTTAAGTTGAAATTATTCTCTGAATGGTGTATTTTTAGATGTTTTAGATCGCAGATCGGTCTTTTTATGTGCGCCGTGCCCATCCTCTACGGGGATGGGTGTTTCAGTTCGACAAAGGCGCATATTCTGAAAATTAAAACCAAAGGATTTAACCATGAACGAAGGGGATTCGGGCAGTAGTCCCTATCACCAATCCAGACAATTTAATTTTGTTACCTTAGATTCTACGTTGCCGTCGACAGGCAAACGAACCTTCAGGAATAGTTTCACCCTCCTCTTTTTCAATCTCTGAGGTGTGAGCATCTTCAACTCCGGTTTGTTTTCCCTGCGATGGAAAACAGGATCGGAAGGAGATGCATCATGACTTCAGCAGTCGAAAATCATCTGTTCATATCTCCGTTCGCTTCCGAGCAACAAACCGGCCCTATTGATGCGTTGCGCCGTCTGCATCCATCCGATATCGCCGAAGACATCGAGCGACGAAATATTCCGGCTCAGCAGATCATTGAAATTCTGCTCCACGTCGGAAACGGGAAGGCCTGCGATGCCTTCCAGCAACTTTCTCTGGAAACCCAGCAGGCGTGCCTGGAAACCGGAAATACCCGGACCATGCTCAGTTTCATTGAGAACATGGAACCCGATGACCGGGTGGACCTGTTGAAAAAGGTCAATGAAGACATCCGGGAAGCCATGATGCCGCTGATCGCGCAGGCAGACCGAAATGAAATCTGTCGGCTGTGGAAATACGAGGAAGGGACCGCCGGTTCGGTCATGACCACCGAGTATGCGTATCTGCCTCAGGACATCACGGCACGGATGGCGCTCGAAAGTCTGCGACTGCAGGCGCCGAACAAAGAAACCATCTATTATGTTTATATCACGGATTCCTATCGCCGGCTGCTGGGCATGATGTCTCTGCGGGACCTGATCATGTCCAAACCCCAGTCACGGCTTTCCGACATCATGGAACGTAACGTCATTTCCGTTCCTCATGATATGGACGCGGAGGCGGTAGCCCGTAAAATTTCAAAATACGATTTCCTGGCGCTTCCCGTAGTAGACCCGGAAAACCGCCTGCTCGGCATCGTTACGGTCGATGACGTCATCGATATCATCAAAGCGGAAAACACAGAGGATTTTCAGCTCATTTCCGCCGTGGTTCCATTTGAGGAGCGCTATTTCAAACGGCCGCTGGGCAAACTTTTCTGGAACCGTTTTCTGTGGCTGGCCATCCTGCTGTTTACCTCCGTACTGTCGGTAGCCGTCATGGAATGGCATTCAGATGCGCTCCGACAGATGATGGCACTGGCGTTCTTTATTCCCATGGTCACGGGAACATGCGGAAACGCCGGCACCCAGTCCGCCACCATGGTGGTCCGGGGACTGGCGCTGGGAGAAATCCTGCCCAAAGACATTTTCAGGGTATTTTACCGCGAACTGCTCATGGGGCTGGCGCTGGGATGCGCACTGGGCATCATGGCCTATTTTCGGGTCGCTCTCCAGGACCACAATATGATGCTGGCCTTCATCGTCGCGACCGCGCTTCTGGCCACGTTAATGACGGCCAATCTGACCGGGGCGCTGGTTCCCATTTTTCTTAAAAAGGTAAAACTGGACCCAGCCCTGACCGCCGGGCCCTTCATCGCCACCGTCATCGATGCCGTCGGAATTACCATTTATTTTCAGATCGCCATTGTTCTGATGAAATTTTTCCAAAACTGATGAAACAGGAATAATGTCAGAGGGCGGACACAGGGGTCCGCCCTTACAAAATAGGGTCTGTCCGTGCCTTTGGCCTTTAAACCACCAGCTGTCAGCTGTCAGCTATTTACATTCCATTATCTACCTGCTATTGTTTTTAAAATGCTCTGATTATCAAAGGCAACGCATCATGATGTGCTTATATTGCTTTTCAAAAAAATGCTGAGTCCCTTCCAAAACAAAAAATTTTTATGGTGGACTGCAGGTATCCTGGGTGTCATCTGTATCCTGGCAGGAGCGTTGACTTATTCAGCCGGTCGTTATGTCAATACGCCCGCATTCAAAGAGAATATCCGGCAAACGGCCTCGGCCGGACTCCATGGCAGCGTCAATTTTGATCAACTTGAAATTTCATTTTTTTTAAAACCCAGAATCGTTGCCCACCAGCTTCAGTTTACCACGTCAAAAGCCTCCGGAACCATCCCGCTGCTGACCGTTTACCCGGCCATATGGCCCCTGCTCACCGGACATTTTCGTCTTTCGGAAATTCACGCCGCGCAACCGGATATTTCACTGACAGCCGGGCCCAAAAAAGCACCTGCCGTAAAAACAGGCGGCAGAGCTTCCTTCATATCCATCAGAAAACAAGCGCTTTCCTTCCTGGACCGTTTATCGGCCGTAGTGCCGAATTTGACCATTGAAATCGAAAACGGCAGAGTCTCCGTATTTGAGCATCAGCAAAACATCTTTCGCTTCGAAGATCTGAACGCAAAAATCGACCTCGATACCGGTGCCGGTGAGGTGAGCTGCCGTTCCAACCTGTTTGACGCCCTGAAATTCAAGGGTCGGATTCCCCTGCACGATAAGACCGGCAGGGCACGGATTGAGTTGAAGGGGTTCAGGCCCCACCTGCCCGCGCATTTTCTGGTTCCCGATGCCTCCCGCATCGTATCAGATTCACTCGTTGACCTGAAATTCCAGGTGACATCCGCCGACCTGAAATCGGTAAAAGCCCGTTTTCAGACCGGAATCTCCAGGCTCGAATTAGCCGCCCCGAATCAAAAAATCCACATAAACGGGGGACGTCTGGAGGGTGAGTGCCTCATCCATGAAAACCGAACGACCGTTAGATTGGACCGACTGGATCTTGAAGAACCTCAGATCTCGCTTACAGGCCGTTTTATCCACAACACCTCACCGGACAATCCGTCCACGAATCTGGAAATCTCCGGCCGGAATGCAAACCTGCTGTCTCTGAACCAGATTACCCGAGCTCTGTTCGGCCACTTCAGGCCCGTGGAAATCGTCTGCGATATAGTGCAGGGCGGAACCGCCGAATCCTTCACTTACAGCGTATCGGGACGGTCCATCTCGGACCTCAAAGAACTTGACCTGACAAAGGTGGAAGCGTCCGTGGCCGACACCCGCATACGGATTCCAAAAATCGGATGGATAGTGGAAGATGTCAGCGGGGACGTTCTTATTTCAAACGGCATTTTAGAAGGACGGCGCCTGGTCGGCTCTCTGGATCGCAGCCGGACTTACGACAGCACGCTTCGAATGGGTTTGAGAGGAAAAAACGCCCCGTTTCACCTGGATTTGCAGTTGGATGCCGATATAAACCGGCTTCCGGAACTGCTCCGACGCATACTGAAAGGCAAGCGGTCTCAACAAGTGCTCAGGCGCATAAAAGATGTAAAGGGCAAGGCATCCGGCCGACTGGTGCTTGGTGAACGCCTGAACCGAATCCGGCCCCGGGTGGAAGTTTCCGACATGAAACTGGTCGGCATCACGGACTGGACGCCCTGGCCCCTCGAGATTGACGGCGGCAAACTCACCTATGAAGGCACCGCACTCGCGCTTCAGGACATCCGCGCGGCTCTTAAAGGATCAACAGCAGTTGGAATGAACGTGCGTGTGGACTGGACCGCCCTTCCCCGGCTGGACATTCAGTGCGGAAAGGCCGGCATCGATCTGGATAAAGTCTATCCCTGGATTACCTCACTGACACCCAAAACCCGGCTGACTGAATCCGTTAATGCGCTCGGGGGATTTGTCAACCTGTCTCATCTCATGCTCAAGGGGCCGATTCAGCGACCGGGGCAATGGGACTATGACGCAGGCGGAACCATCCGTCAATTGACAGCCGAGCTGGACCCGTTCAACGGACCGGTGACATTGACCGGCGGCATGTTCAACGTCGATTCAAAACGGATAACTCTCAGCGATTCCACCGTCGACCTGCTGGATGCCGACCTCTCGGTGTCAGGTGCCCTGACCGGTTACCGGACCGGGATCGCGTCCGGTGAACTGACCCTCCAGGGGGATATCGGATCTCAAACCGTCCGGTGGTTGGCCGACAATACTTCTTCGCCGTACGTCTCCCGCCTGAAGGCACCGGTTTCCATCGAACGGGCGCGCGTTACCTGGAAACGGGAGGGGCCGCTGAGCCTGTCGGTCGACCTGGCTCGATCAGACGGCGCAAAATTATCCGGCAGCTTGACGGCAAAGGGCGATGAGCTGGAGCTCAAACATGCCGTGCTCGAAGACGACGTGTCCCGGGCAACGATGACACTCACCCGAAGCCCCCGAAAAGTGGATCTGACGTTTAACGGCACCTTGAAAAAGGCATCTCTGGAAAAATTTATCCTGCATCCGCCGGTGATTCAGGATTGGATTCAGGGGGATTTTACGGCTCACATCCTGCCCGGCACCCCTCTGGAGTCCTCTCTGACCGGTCGGTTCCAGGGAAAAGATATAGACCTTTCCTTTTCCGGAATTCCGCCGGTCTTCATTCGCCATATCGATCTGGATTCAAAAAAAAATCAAACGCTGATATCTGCCGTTGATCTGGACTGGGCGGACAGCCCCCTTCATGCAGAGGGGAGCGTGAACTGGGACCCGGACGCATTCCGATTTGACCTGGATGTCAACAGCAGCGATCTGGATCTAAACAACTTCCTGAAACACAGGAAAGCGTCTTTCCCCTCTCCCGCCGTCGGAGAGAGACGACTCATCCCCTCTTCCATTCCGGTTCTGGGCGTCCTGAATTTACGGACGGATCGGTTTCATTACAATCGGTACACCTGGAAAAAATTTCAGGCGACCGTAGTACTGAATAAAGAAAAAACACTGATAACGGTCAAAAAGGCCGATCTGTGCGGCATCAACACCACCGGGGTTTTTACGATATCCGGCGGCAGCATCCGGATGGACATTCAACCTGAGGCCGAAAAAGCGCCCCTGACCACTCTGGCATCCTGCCTGCTGGACAACCGGATTCGCATTGACGGATCTTTCAACACGTCCGGTGTCATCCATTCTCAGGGTAAACCCGATGAATTGACCGGCGCCCTGAACGGTCAGGTAAAATTTACCGCTGAAAACGGACGGATTTATCATCTCGGACTGCTGGCAAAAATCCTGTCGATCATCAACATCACCGAAATCCTGGCCGGAAAAGCACCGGACCTGACAAAGGAAGGATTCGGTTATGACGCCATTCAGGCCCGGGCAACCCTGAAAAACGGCACATGCATCATCGATGAACTGGTTATCCATGGCACGTCCATGAAAATCGCCTGCCTGGGCAGTGTGGACATTCAAACCCTGAAAGCGAACCTGACCGTCATGGTCGCGCCGCTGAAAACCGTGGATCGGCTGATCGAAAAGATTCCCCTGGTGGGGGATGTGCTGGGCGGCAGCCTGCTGAGCATCCCGGTTCAGGTGACCGGAACGCTGAATGATCCGGTGATTGTTCCGCTGTCGCCGGTTACCGTCGGATCCCGGGTATTGGAATTCGTGAAACGGGTGTTTCAGGTACCGGTCAAGATCATTCAGCCGCTGCTGCCGGCCCCGGAAGGGCAGTAGATAAAGGACTGAGTGTCGAGGACTGAGGACTGAGTAAAAAAAGCTCATGGCTGTTTGCTGGTGGCCGGGGACTAAGCGCAGCAGGCAGAATCGGGGCTGAGGGCCGGACAGGGCCGGCGTAAGCGCGAACCCCCAAAAAAAATATCCACCAGGGCAAATACTTTTTTGCAGTCCCGGCGGTTTTGAGTTATGATATTTTTTATATACCTACCGTTTTCTTTTGAAATGCTGTTCAGCGTCAGTTCGAGAACCGGATTGTGTTTTCACATTCAGGAAATAAGTATATTTTTTCCCGGCAATTACTTCATTTCTTTACGCGTTAAATCATTTGTTGAACTTTTCAATACCATTTACCGATATGTTTAAACGCCCCAGCGGCCCAACCGGGTTCATCATCAGAGGAGGAGGAACAGTATGGCGGCAAAAATAATTTCCTATGGTACCGAAGCCAGGGAATACCTGATGGCAGGGGTCAACGCCCTGGCCGATATTGTCAAAGTAACCCTGGGTCCCAAAGGAAACAATGTCGTATTCGAAACATCCTTCGGGTCTCCCACCGTCACGAAAGACGGCGTAACCGTTGCCAAAGAAATCGTTCTGGAAAACAGGTTCGAAAACCTCGGGGCACAGATGCTCCGGGAAGTGGCTAGCAAAACCAGCGATGTTGCCGGAGACGGCACCACGACCGCCACCGTTCTGGCCCAGGCCATCTACAGCGTGGGGCAGAAACTGGTCGCCGCCGGCGCAAATCCCATGTCCATCAAGCGCGGCATCGATAAGGGCGTCCAGGCCGTTGTTGAAAAATTAAAATCCATTTCCAAACCCACCCGGGACAGATCCGAAATCGCGCAGGTGGGAACCATTTCAGCCAACGGTGATGAAATGGTCGGCAACCTGATTTCAGAAGCCATGGAAAAAGTCGGAAAGGAAGGCGTTATCACGGTCGAGGAAGCCAAGGGGATGGAAACCACCCTGGAAATCGTGGAAGGCATGCAGTTTGACCGGGGATACCTGTCCCCGTATTTCGTGACCGATGCCGAAAAAATGACGGTGTCGCTGGAAGATCCGTTGATTCTGATTCATGAAAAAAAAATCACCGTCATGCAGGATCTCGTTCCCCTGCTCGAGCAAATATCCCGGGCCGGAAAATCCCTCCTGATCATTGCCGAAAACATCGAGGGAGAAGCTCTGGCCACCCTGATCGTCAATAAATTGCGGGGCACGCTTAAAGTCGCGGCCGTCAAAGCCCCCGGCTTCGGTGACCGGCGCAAAGCCATGCTCGAAGACATCGCGGTTCTGACCGGCGGCAGGATGGTATCGGAAGATATGGGAATCAAGCTGAAAAACATCACGATCGCCGATCTGGGTGCCTGCCGGACCATCCAGATCGACAAGGACAACACGACCCTCGTCGACGGCGCGGGCAAGCCGGATGCCATCGAAGGCCGCGTCAAACAGATCCGAGCCCAACTCGAAGAAACCACATCGGATTACGACAGGGAAAAGCTGCAGGAACGCCTGGCCAAAATCATCGGCGGGGTGGCGGTCATCCACATCGGTGCGGCGACCGAGACGGAAATGAAAGAAAAAAAAGCCCGGGTGGAAGACGCGCTCAACGCCACCCGGGCGGCGGTGGAAGAAGGCATCGTACCGGGCGGCGGCGTAGCGTTGATCCGTTGCATCGACGCGCTGGATGCGGTCGAAGTGTCCGGAGAGGAAACAAACGGCATCAAGCTGCTCAAACGCGTCCTGGAAGCCCCCCTTCGACAGATCGTGGAAAATGCCGGGATGGAGTCCTCCATCGTGGCCAACCGGGTCAAGGAAGGCAAAGAGGACTTCGGGTTCAATGCCGCCACCGGTCAATACGAAAACCTGATCGCCTCCGGAGTGATCGATCCCACCAAGGTGGTTCGGTTTGCCCTTCAGAACGCGGCCTCGGTCGCCGGTCTGATGCTGACCACCGAAGCCGTGATCACGGAGAAACCCAAAGAAAAAAAGAAATATGCGTCGAAATAAACGGGCCGGCGAAGCCGGGAATGGGCGGGACGGAGCCGGCAAAAACGTGGCCGAAGATATAATCAAGCCCGAATAAACCGTTCAAAAACAGGGCCGCCCTTCCCTATTCAGTATCGGTTCAGATACGCTTTTGCATCGGCATCGCCCAGGGTCGCGGCCGTTTGAAAATGCTTCAATGCCGTGGTTTCATCCCCGGACAGCAGGCAGACCCGCCCCCGCGCGTAGTGGTACCGGCCGTTGTCCGGACGCATTTCAAGCGCCCGATCGATGGATGCAATCGCCGGGTCAAATTCGCCGATTTCCCCCATAGCCACGCCCCTGAGAAAATAGGCTTCGCTCTGATCCGAATCCAGCTCGATGGATTTGTTCAGGCAGCGGATCGCGGCCTCATGGTTTCCGTAGGTTTCCAGCAGCGCCGCTTTTTCATACCAGTATGTCGCATCTTTGACCGGGGGTTTCGGGGATTCGGCAGCGGATTGCCGGACCGCTGCGCGGGTATTGTCTTTCGATTCCGCTTTGGAACCGGCCGGTTTTACGGCAGTTGTTTTTTTGGCCGCCCGGCTCAGTGCCCGCACGTAACCGATCAATGCCTTGATATCATCCAGCCGCATTGACGATGCCATTTCTGCCGATCCGGCAGCAACATTTCCCCGAAACGTAACGTTTCCCATATCGGGCACCGACGGCAAACTCGCGTCCGCTTTGGGGAACATGCTCATCACAGCTCGAAGATACGCCCCCATATCATAGGTCATCGTCATCAGGGGATCTGCCGTCTCTTTTTCGGAAAACGCTTTTGAAATCTCGATCAGCTCCCGAAGGCGTTCGTCATCCGATGCCGCCAGCAACAGGTTATTCACGGTGGTCATCCTCATATCGAACGCAAACGGCCTGAGGTCGGACGCATCCGCTACGTCTACCGGCATCACCGGAAATTTCATGGAAACCCCCACGACCCGCCGGCCGGCGATGGTGCTGTCAGCTGTTCGCACCAGCAGGTCCGGCATTTTTTTCGGGCTGTGGGTATTGATCATTTCGGTCATCTGTCGGCTGTAATCCTCGATCCAGGGCACCAGGACCTTCAGCAAAAATTCCTGAGACGGATCGGAATCTTTCAATACACAGATGGTTTCCATCCGGTTTTTTGTTGAATCGAAATCCATGCCCCCGGCAGTTTCTCCGGTCATGTAGTCACACATGTCCGTGAGTTTCGAAAAATCAATCCCGATTTTCTGATAAACCGGTCCGACAGTGTCCCCCCAGAGTCTCATAAATTCTTGAATATTGTAAGGAAGGGTCCGGTACATAACAGCCCCCTCCGGCCGGTAGGACTGAAGCAGGTTTTTCACCTTCTTTTCACGGGCAAACAACCCGGCCAGGCAGGTGTCGGGTTTGGCATCCATGGTGAACCGGCTGGACAGATATTCAGAATCCACGTTTATCCCCAGCCGGATCTGTTCCAGCTGTCCGAGCACCTCCAGCAGATTTGAAACCATTCGGGACGCGTCTTCAGGAGAAATGGGCGTATCAACGGTTTTTCCGGGTTCTGCGGCCGGGGTTGCCTCCAGTTTGGCCAGACCGGCGCGAATGGGCCCTTCGGCATTTTTCAGCAGTCGTCCCACTGCCAGTCTGACGTCGACCGTCATGTCCGGAGCGGTAATCGATGCAGCAACCAGTGCGGAACGGGCCGCATCTGAAATCGATACATCGGGTGTCGACGGCGGTATCGATACGATGTAATAATCCGGACCGGCATGGGCGTTATACGCGCTCTGAAAATTGGAATTCGGAGATGTAAAGGGAATCAACACCGCTTTTTCCGCCTGAGGGCCGTTGGGGTTGATTCCGATTACCCAGTTCCGATCCGGATCGATCCAGTTTGTTCCCATCAGCATGGACTGGATATATACGGACGGCGCGGGTGCAGCCGGATCAGACGCCGCAATCTGATCGATCTGGTCCAGAAGACGTACCAGATCGTGAAATTTGACCTCGATATCAAAAAAGCTGTCAGACTTTTGATTTGCCGCTGTAGAATAACCGGCAACAAGTACAAGTATCGCCGCGGTAATGCCGCAGATACACGTTTTCAAAATTTTTTTTTGCATCCACCAAGCCTCCGAAATAGTTGTATGAAATTTCAGTACTTATGATCTGACCACAGTCGGATCACTATAGATAAAAACTCTGTTCATTGTCAATTTTTTAAAAAATGATGTTCCGCACATAATTTGATCTGTTTTTCCTCATCTCCCAAACAGAAGCGCAATATAGTGCTTGGTTCTAACTTCGGCCATATTGTCGTAAATTTAACTGCGGAGTGCCGCCCGTTCCCGGCGGTCGACATTGCGTGATCCGGGGAAAAGATGCCGGATTGTTTGCGTAACCAAATGCAGAAATCCAAACCAGTAAAAAGTCACGGTGTGTTTTCAATGCCGGGATTTATATGACATGAGTCTGAAAAATACTTCTTTTTTCAACGAATTTACGTAAAAATCTCGCGATATTTCGCCGATTCCCTCATTGTAAAATCAAAATAAAATAGATGCTTGACACGCCGTAAACCCTGATATATATCGCATCCCGGTTCATTCACAGGCAATATCGCCGGCGTCGTGAACGAACTCGAACGTAAGGGCCGCGGCAAAAATAAATTAAACCGTCTTACTTGTCTTTTTGGCCGTCTTCTGCGTTGCATCAAAACACACATACTTCACGTATGCGCGTTTTGATACGCCTTGAAGACAAACAGGTAAGCGAGCTTGCGAGACTCCGAAAATCCTGCGTAATAACGGTACAATTTAATTATGCCGAGGCTCTGAGTTGTCGAAACGGGCAGGACCAATAGTTATAATTCCCCCCCAAAGCATCCCCCAATCCGTGAGGGTGTTAAGCTTTTCGAGAGAATTTAACGGTTTAACATTTTCAAATATCCAGAGACGCATCCACAGCATTTCTGACTTATTTCAATCTGCCCGAGGCAAGAGTTCCATCAAGGGTCCGATTTGAAACTGCAGCTTCATTCGTAATTTTTTAATGCATGACCGCAATTTCATTCGGATTGTTGAACCATCAGTGCTGTTTGGAATTGTGATAATTTTTCATCCCGGCGCTGTATTCTTAAGACCGGTCATACCGTCATTAAGGCCACGAAAGGGGTCAATTCCATACGGACGGCACGGGGTTTCCGGAGTCTTGCTTACTCGTTAACCTGTTCGTCTTCAAGGCGTATCATAGAGCGCATACCAGTGCATGTGCTCTATGATATCGCTGAAGACGGGCAAAACAGACAGTGGAATTTATTTTCCGCGGCCTTGACATATCACTGTTATTATAATTTCGGGAGATAATTATTATGCGTAGTATGAAAGCCATGTATGTTATTGCGGTTTTACTTGCTCTGTTGACAACGGCGCCGGTCGCTTTTTCCGCTCATGGTTCCGGCACCGGTCATGTCACTGAAACAATCAGTGACGGGGCGACCATCAATATTTCCGGCGTCATCCTTGACAACCATTCAGAACCGATCGGCGAGGCCGAGGTCCGAGTGTTTGCCAACGACCGGGAGATCAAACGGGTTAAAACGGCCCATAACGGCAATTATGTCGCACGGTTTAAGCTTGAAAAAGATGCAATCGATTCAACCACCATTCGGCTGACCGTTGACAAAAGCAGTTTCAAATCCCAGAGTCTGCATTTCGAGGGAAAGGAACTCGCGCAGAAAGGCGACCATCTGTTCATCAGCGAAGACATCACGTTGCAGCGTGTGCTGGGCCCCGCGTTCTGGATATCCACCCTTGTGTTTATTCTGGCCTACGCGCTGATCACCTTTGAGCTGCTGCACCGGACGGTTGCCGCCATGCTCGGTGCCGGTCTGATGATGCTTATTTCATACACGATCGGCACCGTTAATCCGGCCTATCATATTTTTTCGTTTGAACGGGCCATCGCCTCCATCGATATGAACGTCATTTTCCTCCTCATGGGAATGATGATCATTGTCGGCATTTTAAAGCATACCGGGGTGTTTCAGTGGTGTGCCTATATTTCCTATAAACTGGCAAAAGGCAACGTTTTTGTCCTTGTTATCTACCTGATGATATTTACCGCCGTATCGTCGGCATTTCTCGACAATGTCACCACGATGCTCCTGCTGACCGGAGTCGCCATTGAAATCTGCAACTCATTGGCCATCAATCCGCTGACGATGCTGATTCCACTGGTTCTGGCCTCCAATATCGGCGGAACTGCCACCCTGATCGGTGATCCGCCCAACATCATGATCGGCTCGTTTGCCGGACTGACATTCATGGATTTTGTCAGTGCGCTGATCATGATTTGTGTCATCAGTGTCGTGGTCCTGATTGTCTATACAAAAGTCTTATGGGGAAAAGCCTATGAATCGGCCAAAGTCGACAACGTGCCGGAATATATCGAGCAGCTGAAAGAAAAATATAAAATCAAGGACGCCTCACTGCTCAAATACGGCATGGCGGTTCTGTTGTTTGTCATATTTCTGTTCCTCAGCCATGGGTACTGGCACATGGAAGTCAGTATCGCGGCACTGATGGGCGGCGCCGTGCTGCTGACCATTGCCCTGATCGGCAAGAAGGTCAACCTGATAGAGTTGATTGAAAAGGATATTGAATGGCCGACCCTGATGTTTTTTATTTTTCTGTTTATCCTGGTCGGAGCGGTGGAGTCCAGCGGACTGCTGGCGTTGATCGCCGACTGGATTCTGGAGCTGTCGCGCGGCAACTTTGTCATTGCCTGCAGCCTGATCCTGTGGGTGGCCGCCATTCTGTCGGCATTTGTCGACAATATTCCGTTTACCGCCACCATGCTGCCGATCGTAGCCTACCTGAGCCAGGTCATACCCGGGGCTGAAAACACCCTGTGGTGGGCGCTGGCTCTGGGCGCCTGCTTTGGTGGGAACGGGACCATGATCGGTGCGTCGGCCAACGTGGTCACCATGGGAATCGCAGAATCCAAAGGCTACAAAGTCAGTTTTATCGGGTTTTTAAAAGTTGCGTTTCCCTACATGGTCATCAGTATCATCATCGCTCACGCCTGGCTGCTGTTGGTCAGGCCGGCCTGATGCCGCATGGATGCATCCTCTCCGGTTCGTTTTTCCCCTTTTCCGGAGAGGATTTATCATAAATATGCGATCATCCGTCGCATATGGAATCCGATTTGTTCATTTGCCGGGCTGTAAGGCACAGCCTTCATAACCGGTCCGCAACAGCCGGTACGCAGGCACTCTCTCTCCGTGTGCGTTATAAGGCGGCAGATGGACGAATCGGTTCCGATCCCCATTACGTGTTACCTGTATAAATGATCGACCCTGCATATTTAAAAAACAACACGCGAACAATCCCCCACTCCCCCTTCAGAGCGGCAGCGGTTATTTAAAATATCTATTCGTTTTATACAATTTATCATTATTATCATTTTGATCTGCATCCACTTTCCGTGTATCAATAGCTCATAATTCTTCCGTGATTCTTAAGGCCAGAGCATGTATTTGAACATTCACCGGAAGGCAAAAACAGGGCTTGATTATATCTTCGGCCACGTTGGTGCAGGCTCCGGCGTCGCCGGGAACGGGCGGGACTGCGCAGTTAAATTTACGACAATATGGCCGAAGCTGGAACCAAGCCCCAAAAATATTTTCGAATAATCGACCTGTATGACATTTTACGACCCCTTAAAAAAGGACACATCCATGAAAAACAACATATCGCGAATGAATATGCGCACCCTGTGCATCGGCATGGCAATGGTTTTCAGCCTGATTGCGGTTTCAGGCGTTGCAGCAGGAGATCCGGACCGGTTTAAAGGTGAAAAAGGAGTGATCCGGATTTCAGGAGGCACCGCCCATATCCCGGTCATGAAAGAGGCGGCCGCACGAATCATGGCATACAACCCGGACATTCAGATCAGCATCGCCGGCGGCGGCTCCGGCGTCGGCGTCAAACAGGTGGGAGAAGGCCTGGTCGATATCGGCAATACCGGCAGAAAAGCGACCGATGAGGAAATTAAAAAATACGGTCTTACCATGTTCAAGTGGGCCGTCGACGGGGTCGGGGTCGTCGTCAATCCCGCCAACAGCGTAACGTCCCTGAGCAAGGCGCAGCTGATCGATGTATTCTCCGGAAAAATCGGCAACTGGAAAACATTGGGAGGGGCGGACAAACCCATTAATATCTATACCCGCGACAAAGCCAGCGGCACGCGTAAAGTGTTCTGGACAAAAGCGTTGAATAAAGCCGACGTCACCCCAAAAGCCAACGTGGTGGTGTCCAACGGCGCCATGAAGACCGCCGTTGCCCATGATCCGTACGGCATCGGGTATGTGTCGGTGGGCCATATCGACACCAGCGTCGAACCGGTATCTCTGGACGGCATCACCCCGACACTGAAAACCGTCCGGGAAGGCACCTACACGATCGCCAGGGGCTTATACAGCAACACCAGAGGAGAGCCCTCCGGTCTGGTTGAAAAATTCATAGATTACCTGTTCAGCCCCGAGGGGCAGAAAATCGTGTCGGACAAAGGGTTTATTCCTGTAAATTAATGACTGCTTTGCGTTTTACGGAAAAATGGTTTGTCATCGCGGCGTGCCTCAGTGCGTTCTGCACCCTTTTTATATTCGGATTCATGGTCTGGCTGGGCCTTCCCATTTTTCGGGAAGGCCTCTTTGTTGACATTCTGACACAGCCCTGGCTGCCGGACAAGGGCGTGTACGGCATTTTTCCGATGCTTCTGGGGACCGTTTTCATATCGCTGTTCAGCGTGTTGACGGCCTTTCCATTGAGCCTGGGATGTGCGGGATTTATCTGTGGACTGGGCCCGGAATGGGCCGGAAAATTTCTCCGCAAGACCGTGCGCATGATGACCGGTATACCGACCGTGATTTATGGATTCGTCGGGATTTTCCTTCTGGTCCCGTTTATCAGGGAGCTGTTTGATGGGGGATCGGGCATGTGCATGTTTTCAGCCGGTCTTCTGCTGGCCGTATTGATTTCGCCGACCATGATCCTTTTTTTTACGGAAAGCTTTGATCGTGTCCCCAGACCCTATCTGGACGCCGTGGAGGCATTGGGCGGCAGCAACGTCCAGAAGCTGCTGTATGTGGTGCTGCCATGGTCCTCAAAAGGGATACTGGCCGGAACGGTGCTGTCGCTGGGAAGAGCGGTCGGGGACACATTGATTGCGCTGATGATTGCCGGAAATGCCGTTTCAACCCCCGGATCGATTCTGGATTCCGCACGGACGCTGACTGCTCATATCGCCCTGATCATTGCCGCGGATTTTGACAGCATCGAATTCAGAACCATTTTTGTCTGCGGCATCGTGCTCTACGGTTTTACCGCACTGCTGGTGCTTCTGGTCCGGGCCATCGGATCACGGTCGCCGCTAACGAGGCAACAATGATATCCGGTAAAAAGGAAAACCTCATCATCGGTTACTGCACACTGTGTGCGGGGGTAATTATCGCAACGGTTTTCGTGCTGATCGGGTACCTGATCGTAAAGGGGATCCGCGTTGTCGATTTAACCCTTATATTCGGATCAACCCGTCCGCTGGACGCGCTGCTGCTGAAACGCCAGGTGTTCAACGGGCTGTTTCCGGCAATGGTCGGTACGATGATGCTCATCGTACTGGCGGTATCCATAGCGGTGCCGGTCGGGATCGCTGCCGGAATTTACATGGCCGAGTACTGCCGGGGGCGCCTGAAAAAAACATTCAGCCTGATATTTGACATACTGGCGGGTATTCCTTCGATCGTTGTCGGGCTGTCCGGTTTTTCCATAGCCATATTCCTTCACAAGTATGTGTCTGACGACATCTACCCGTGCCTGTTGATATCGGCCCTGGCCCTGGCGTTTCTGGTGTTGCCGTACCTGATCCGGGCCACTCAGATGTCTCTTGAAAGCCTGCCGGAAGCCATTCGCCTGACCGGGCCGGCATTAGGCGCCACAAAGCTGCAGAACATCGCGTATATTCTGATCCCCCGATCTCTTTCCGGAATTGTCAGCGGTGTGATTCTGGCCATCGGTCGATGTGCCGAAGATACCGCCGTCATCATGCTGACAGGCGTCGTGGCAACCGCCGGAGTGCCGAAATCCCTGTTTGCCGGCTATGAGGCGCTTCCGTTTTATATCTATTACATATCCTCCCAGTATGCAGACCGGCAGGAACTCCTGCAAGGCTACGGCGCCGCGTTGATCCTTCTGGCCATATGTGCGGTTCTGTTCATGACGGCATACTGGATCCGGAACCGGTTAAGCAACAAAGCATTTTATTGAGGTCAACACACATGCCGACAGATACAGACATCAAAATACGCATAAACGGGCTTTCATTCTATTATAACGGATGCCCGATATTAAACGACCTGTCCGCCCGCATACGGCAACATACGATTACGGCCGTCATCGGGGCATCGGGCAAGGGAAAGTCCACGTTTCTCATGGTACTCAACCGCCTGTGGGAAGCCATCTCCGGTGCCCGTATGCAGGGCCGTGTGGAGATCCGATTTAAAGACCGGTTTCGTGATATCTACAGCCCGTCGTGTTCGGTGACCCACCTGCGCCGAAAGGTCGGCATGGTATTTCAGACCCCTAACCCCCTGCCGATGAGCATCTTCAAAAACACCGCCTTCCCCCTGAAACTGGCCGGGGTCAAAAATAAAGACCTGATCCGGGACAAAGCGGAGCAGGCCCTGAAGCAGACATTTCTGTGGGACGAAGTCAAACACAGACTCGATGACAACGCGCTGACTTTGTCCGGCGGTCAGCAGCAGCGGCTGTGTATCGCGCGTTCCCTGATCCTCGAACCGGACGTGCTGCTTCTCGACGAACCCACATCGTCTCTGGACCCAAACGCCTGCGCCGGGATTGAAGAACTGATCACAGGCCTTAAATCCCGATGCACGATCCTGATGGTGTCCCATTACCAGGACCAGGTAAAACGCATCGCCGACAGCGTGCTGGAACTGGCAGAGGGGAAATTTGTCTGATCCAGACTATGCCCGCAACCCAAATAATCCCCGCAGGGGATGACACAAGGCTATACTGTCAAAAAAACAAAATTTTTTCCCGTTAAATTTACCGCCCGCTTCGCTCGAGACGCAGAGAACGCAGAGACTCGAAACGGCGATGTGGGGCTCTGCGATCTCTGTGCCTCGAAAGAGCGAAGCAAACGGGCGGTAGAAAATAAAAGAAATTCTTTTGTAACGACAATTCCATAAAAATCGGGTTGCGGGCATAGCCCGATTTAGAGTCTTCACACTGCAAGTCGAAAACCATTTATTCTTAAACACTATTTATTTCAAATAGTTATTTAGTCCTATAAAAATCGTGTAAAAAAACTTGCCTTTTTTCAAAATACGATCTATTTATAATGACCAGGTGGTCACTGACAACTACCAGTACTTATATTATTCATAAAAGTGAATCATGTATTGCTCATTTATTCCTCTCGTTGAGCATTCGCACAGGAGTCGTTTGAAACAACATGAATTTCGATATCGCAGACAACCGTCTGGAACCGGTAAAAAATAAAATCCTGGCAGGCGATCGGTTGAATTTTGAGGACGGCGTCCGGCTCTATCGCAGCGATGACCTGATGGGAATCGGACGTCTGGCGGACTATATCCGAAGAAAAAAACACGCCGACAAGGCATTTTATATCTACAACCAGCATATCAATTATACCAACATCTGCATCAACGGCTGCCGTTTTTGCGCTTATGCCCGGCAGGCGGGCCAACCCGGAACATTCACACTGTCCCTGAAAGACATCAAACAACAACTGGCATCCGATATCAGCAGACCGGTGCGTGAATTTCACATTGTCGGCGGCCTGAATCCGTCGCTGCCGTTTGATTATTATGTCGGTCTGATCCGGCTGATCAAGCAGCTTCGTCCCACCGCCGTAATCAAGGCCTTTACCGCTGTTGAAATCGATTATATTGCCGGCGTCGGCCGGCTTTCCGTAGAAAAAGCCATCTCCATTTTAAAGGACGCCGGGCTTGAAATGGTGCCCGGCGGAGGGGCGGAGGTCATGAGCGACCGGGTCCAGCGCCGGTTGTTTCCCAAAAAAATCAACGGGCGGCGCTGGCTGGAAGTTATGGAACTTCTCCATCGGGCCGGTCTGACATCCAATGCGACGATGCTCTACGGGCACATCGAAACGATTGAAGAACGGGTTGAACACATGCTCCGGCTACGGGCGCTTCAGGATAAAACCGGAAATTTTTCAGCCTTTATTCCGCTTTCCTTTCACCCCCGGAATACGTCCCTGTCTCATCTGGACGGTCCGACAGCGGTTGACGATCTGAAAACCATCGCGGTCGCCCGTTTAATTCTGGATAATATCGACCATATCAAAGCCTACTGGGTGATGACCGGGGAAAAGTTGGCACAGGTCGCACTTTCCTTCGGCGCGGATGATCTGGACGGCACCATTGTCGAAGAAAAAATCACCCACATGGCCGGTGCCACATCGGCCAAAGGGTTATCCCGGAATCAGCTGCACCGGTTGATCACCTCGGCCGGGTTCGTTCCGGTTGAAAGAGACTCATTTTATTGTCCGGTCCAACCGGAACGCCCCCGGACAACACAAGGCGAAACAGATGGACTTCAGTAGTGAACCCATCCGGCCCGATCGCCGGATCACGGAAGAACAGGCACTGGATCTGTTTAAAACCGCAGACCTTCTGACACTCGGCACCCTGGCCGATCGGAAAAGACGCACCATGCATCCGGAATCGATCGTCACCTATGTCGTGGACCGAAATATCAACTATACCAACGTCTGTGCATCGGAGTGCAAATTCTGCGCGTTCTTCCGCAGGGAAGGTCATCCGCAGGCCTATGTGATTTCCAAAGACGAACTGAAGGAAAAAATCAAGGAAACAAAGGCGCTTGGCGGCACTCAAATCCTTCTGCAGGGCGGCATGAATCCACGGCTGGATCTTGACTATTATCTCGATCTGCTTCGATTCATCAAACGTAACTTTTCCATTCACATCCACGGGTTTTCGCCGCCTGAAATTTTCTACATGGCCGATAAATCGTCGTTATCGCTCAGCAATACCCTCAAAAAACTCATAGACGCCGGTCTGGATTCCATTCCGGGCGGCGGGGCTGAAATCCTGGTCGATGAAGTCCGAAGCGTCGTTTCACCGAATAAATGCAGTTCCGCCCAATGGCTCGAGGTCATGAAAACGGCCCACCACCTCGGGCTTAAAACAACGGCGACCATGATGTCCGGCCACATGGAAACACCGGCGCATATTGTTGAACATCTGATCAAAATTCGTAACCTTCAGGATGTCACCGGGGGATTTACCGCATTTATTCCCTGGACTTTTCAGCCGAAAAATACGGGTATCAACGTAACGGTTGCAAGCCCCGTCGCTTATCTGAAGGTCCTGGCCCTGAGCCGGATCGTGCTGGACAATATCGAAAACATCCAGGCTTCCTGGGTCACACAGGGAGAAAAAATCGCACAGATTGCGCTGATGTTCGGGGCCAACGATCTGGGCAGCACCATGATCGAGGAAAACGTGGTGGCCGCTGCCGGGGTATCCTTTCGACTGAACCAGCAGGACCTTGTCAGGCTCATTCAAGGCGCCGGGTTCAGACCCGCTCAACGGGATTGTTTCTATCATCTGCTTGAAAAGGATCTGTTTCATGAGCGACAGAGGGCGACTGACTGAAACCGGCGGTTCAACGGCTCATAAAGCCGGGTGGGTTCTAGCGGATACCTCCACGGTTATCCGCGACGGATACGTCGAAACCGCTCACGGTGTTGTCCGATCCGTGGGCCGCGGCCGCATTCCCTCAGAATGTGCCGTCGTCGATCACGGTCCCGGGGTGATCATGCCGTCACTGATCAACGCGCATACCCACCTTGAACTCAGCGCCCTCAAGGGCAAGCTTCCACTCAAACAGGGATTCCGGCACTGGGTCAGACAGCTGTTGAACGAGCGGGAGGCAGCCGGCACGAAAACCCTGTGCATCGAAGCGGCTCGCGCCATAACCGAACTCAAAGCGTCCGGCTGCTGCGCGGTGGGAGATATTTCCACTCTCGGACTGACCCGGGATCTGATCTCTGATTCCGGACTGGCCGGGGTCTGGTTCCAGGAATATCTGGGCAATATAAACGGCCGGCTCATATGTGACCCGGTGGCCTCCGGGCCGGCGGCCGTGTCTCTGGCCGGACATGCACCGCATACCACCTCCCCGGAACTGCTGGTCCATTTAAAGCAGGCCGCCGGTCGATGCGGCCTTCCCTTTTCAATCCATCTGGCGGAATCCGAAGATGAAATTGATTTCTTGACCACCGGTCGGGGCCAATGGGCTGATTTTTTAAACGAGCGGGGAATCGATTTTTCAGGCTGGCCCCTTCCCGTAAAAAGTCCGGTCCGGTACCTGGACGTTCTGGGCCTTCTGGACAGCCTGACCATCGCCGTTCACCTGATCGATGCAGATGCCCGGGACCTGGACATCCTCTGCCAAAACCGTGTCCGGATATGCCTGTGTCCGCGCAGCAACCATACCCTTCACCAGCGCCTTCCCGATATTGAAAAAATTCTGTCGAAAGGACTCGCTCCCTGCCTGGGAACCGACAGCCTTGCCGGCGTGGATTCACTGAGCATGTTTGATGAAATGGCATATACGGCCGATTGCTTCCCGGCGATTCCACCGGCCGGAATCATTGAGGCGGCAACCATAAACGGGGCTGAGGCTCTTGGCATTTCAAAACGATACGGAACGCTGAACAAAGGAAAACAGGCTCAATTCATATATGTGCCGGTATCGGCGGCAAATTCGGCGAAGCTTTTCGAGACCCTTGTCCATACGGCTGCCGCCCGTGAGATTAAAATCTGCGGTAACCACAAAAAAAGAAATGAGTATCAGAATGAATGAAAATTCTCATAAGGACAACGTGACGATTGGACGTATCCGGTACATGAACGTGGCGCCCGTTTATTTCGGACTCGATAACGGCTTAAGACCCGAGTGGATGAACCTGGTCCGCGGAGTTCCTTCGGAATTAAATGCCGCAATGGCAACCGGCCGGCTGGACATCAGCCCGGTATCGGTTTTTGCCTATGCGCGTCATCAGGACGAGTGGATGCTGATGCCGGATCTTTCCGTATCCTGTTTCGGCCCGGTCATGAGCGTACGTCTTCTGAGCCGGGAAGCGTTTGGCGGCCTGCACAATAAAACCGTATGGCTGACAGAGGAATCAGAGACGGCAGCGGCCCTTACAAAACTTCTCTTTGCCCGACGGTCCGTCACCCCGATATTTGAACCGGCCACCATTCGGGAACCGAAGGATATCCCGGAACGGGTCTCCGCCGCGCTGGTGATCGGAGATACCGCCCTCAAATTCGCATGGCACCGACACTTTTTGTATGACCTGGATCTTGGGGACATGTGGCTGCGGGAAACCGGGCTGCCGTTTGTATTTGCCGTATGGGTGGTTCGCAAATCCCTGGCCGCTGAGAAACCCGATGCCGTGTCGGCGGTCTCAACGCTTTTTCGGGAATCCAAACGCAACGGTCTGGACCATCTGGATGAAATTTCGACGCAGGCTTCCGAAAAACTGGGAATCAGCCGATATACCTGCCTGCAATATTACAACCGACTGGATTACAGCCTGAACCCGTTAAAAATTCAGGGGATGGAAACATTCATGGACGGACTCTGCCGGACGGGCCTCATAGACCGGCCGGTTCATATGTCGGTTTTTAACGAACGTGTCTGAACGGGTTTGCATCGTTTTCAGCAGGCAAACAGCGGAACCCTGCCGTCCGGTATAATGCCCAGGGAACGGGCGTGGGAAAACAGCGTCTGCACCGCTGTAACGCCTTCATCTCCCAGATCGACGGAAAAGTCATTGACATAAAGATCTATGTGCTGATCCACCACCTCCCGGCTCATTTCCTGCGCATGCCGGCGGATATAGCCGAGGGTTTCGTTTCGATTCGCGTATCCGTATCGTATGCTTTCACGAATTGACGATTCGATTTGACGGACATGGATCGGATCGATATCTCTGCGGACACAGATTCCGCCCAGCGGCAGCGGAAGCCCGGTTTTCTCTTCCCACCAGCATCCCAGATCAACCCGGCATTGCAGTCCGTAACGGCCGTATGTGAATCGCCCTTCATGAATAATAACGCCAAAATCATAGTCTCCGCGCTTTACAGCGGGCATTATCTGATCGAACGGCATGGGATGAACGTTCGGTGTTTCCTCCAGATACAGCCCCAGAAGCAGACAGGCCGTCGTCCACATGCCCGGAACGGCTGTTCTTGACGAATGAAGACGGTTCAAGTCTGTTCCCGGCCGGGAAATGATCAGAGGCCCGCAGCCGCGACCGAGCGCCGCCCCGCTTCTCAACAGCCCGTAAGACTCCGCCAGATGCCCCATGGCGGCAAAAGACAGTTTTGAAATATCCATCACACGAGACCGGGCCTTCTGGTTCAGGGTCTCGATATCGTCCAGGGTTATGTCAAAGTCCAGCCCGCCACAGGAAATCCGCCGGTGGGCGAGCGCATAAAACATGAAGGTATCGTTCGGGCATGTGGAATAGCCCAGTGAAAATGAATGCGTCATAATGATAAACTCCCCGGGGCGAAACGTTCACCGTCGGCACCCAAAGCCTGAAACCGCGCGATGAACTTAGGGCCGCGGCATAAATAAATTAAACCGTCTAACTTGTCTTTTTGCCCGTCTTCTGCGTTGCATCGAAGCACACATACTACAAGTATGCGCGCTTCGATACGCCTTGAAGACGAACAAAAATCCTTCGTCGTACGGTACAATTATTTTATGCCGAGGCCCTTAATCCAAGGTTTCAATCAGTCTGCCTGTTTCGTCATGTTGAACAATTGCGGGAATCACCGTTGCTATTCGTTCAAAGGCCAGCGGAAGATTCCAGCGGTGAAGATCCCGTTTCCCGACCCTGTTGCTGACCGACCGGACTTCCACCAGGGGAACGCCATAATGAACGGCCACATGGGCGGCGGCAGCACCTTCCATGTTTTCCATACAGGCCTTGTAAATCCGATACAGATCGGCGGCCCGCTGATCCGTGGCGGTCAGGGTCGATACGGTCAGAAACGCCCCTTTCATGCAGTGCACACCGGCCGGAGCCATCATCGGTTTCAGTACGGCGAGAGCGGCGTCGACCCGCTCGGGACAAATGGGATATCGATTTTTAATCTCAAGCGTGTCGCTACGGGCGACGGAAAACGGGAGATCGTCGTGCGCAATTCCGGAATCCGGGTTTTCAATGCCCAGATGCGCATCGATTTCCTCCACAGCAACGGCGATGTCCCCGACAACCAGCCCCGATTCACGATAGGCCCCGCCGCAGCCGGTCTGGATGATCAGCGAAGGGCGGACACATTCGATGGCCGCAGTCAACGCCTGGGCCGTATTCACCTGCCCGGGGCCGGTTACCAGAACCGATACGGTTTTATCGTTCAGGCGTCCGGTAACGATCTGTCGTCTGCCGGCGATGTGCGTTTGTGCGAATCGAAGCGTGCGGATGATTCCGGAAACTTCCTCTGCCACGGCCGCAGAAATTAATATCGGGGTATCAGCCAATTTAATCCAAGACCTTTTTGTGTTCAACCCATTGTGTTTGGTAAACGGTGACTCCTGACCGCTTCTTTTTTAAAGCCTTTTTATTTTTTCCCACAAAGTCCTTGATCCCGGAACGTTAATTTTGCATATAACAATTATAACCCTGTGAAAAATATGCATCTGAAAATGCACCATAATTCAAAATACGGATCAAATAAACGAAAAAATTCGTTTTGAAAATTCATCGAAATCAATGCACCGGAAACCCCGACAGAGGTTGCGTCGTAAAGCCGTTGGTTTTAACCACCGGTTGCAATTATCGGTCATGGTTCTAAGGGCCCCGGAAGAAATAAATTCCACAGTCTTGTTTGGCTATTTATCCGTCTTCTGCGTTGCATCAAAGATGCACGTACAACCAGTATGCACACTTTGATACGCCTTGAAGACGAACAGGTAAGCGAGGGTGCGAGACTCCGAATATCCTGTGCAATCCTTGTGGATTTTATTCCTTCCGTGACCCTAACGTCGGCCATTTTTGCGTAAATTTAACTGCGGAGTCCCGCCCGTTCCCGGCGGTCGACATTGCGTGATCCGGGGAAGCCGGGAATGGGCGGGACGGAGCCTGCAACAACGTGGTCGAAGATATAATCAAGCCCAAAAATCCGATTTTCTGAACGCCGCCGTGTGGAATTTGACGAACGATAAATTTGACCATAACGGGTGTTACATCGTCCCTTCGGGACCTGGGAAATGAGGGGGCTACCGGGGAAGCTCATGATGACACTGAAACGACAACTCATACCGGCATTGCCGGCATTGGTTCTATTTTGTATTTCCACAGCGTGTCCTGCCGCCGATCCCGCTCAATTTCCGAATACGATTCACGCGCTGAAACAGCTGTATACCGATGAGATCACCGCCTGCCGGATCTTTACCGCATATGGGGAACAGGCCTACGCAGAGGGTTTCGACGGCGTTCGGTTGCTTTTCAACGCATTAAAGGCATCCGAATCGGTGCATGTTCAAAATTTTGAAAGGCTGCTGAAGGATTTCGGGGTCGACACGAAAGGCATAACGGCCGGCGATGTTCCCCTGTTCACCACCACCCGCAAAAACCTGAACTATGCCCTGAAGGTGGAATTATCGGAAATCGATGTGAGATATCCGACCTGCATCAGCCGCGTGGAAGCTGAAGGGCATGAGGACGCTGTTTTGCAGATCACCTATGCCTGGAAAGCGGAAAAACAGCACCGGGAACTGATCCGGAAAATGCGAAGGGCCACCGGCTTTTTTTTCTGGAAACTGGTGCTGAAACTGAAAAAAGCCCCTCATTATTTCGTGTGCCAGACCTGCGGTTCCACCCTGGTCAAACTGCCGGAACATCGATGCCCGATCTGCGGCAGCAATGTTGAAAATTACCGGAAGATTGAGTGAGACGGGGTTGGAAGAAGATCGTACTTACGCCTTGTCATGCTTGCCTGTTTTCACACATTCAATGGTTGTCAGCCATTTGTTAAAGATGGGACAGCGTTCCCGAATTCCGGGCAGGCCGATTGCTCTGGCGACGGCAATGCCTGTCGAGGTTTTCTTGAACCGTGATGAGAGATTTATCACTCATTGACCGGCCCTCCGGAAATTACATTCTTGCTCCAGAGTTCACCGACTGAATAGGTTTCAAACCAGATGTTAAAATCCTTTTCCTGGAGTCTCTCAAAGGTTGAAGCGCCTTTTTTCCTGTTGACCACAATTACATCTTCAACTCCGAAATGGTCTATCAACGCGGGAGATTGCGTGGCCACGATCAGTTGGGTCCGTTTGGAAGCATATTGAATCAATTCAGCAAGGATGGCGATGGCAAATGGATGAAGTCCCAGCTCCGGCTCGTCAATGATGATTGTTGAAGGCGGATTCGGCTGCAACAACGCTGTTGCAAGACAAATAAAACGGATGGAACCGTCGGAAAGATGATACGGTTGCAGCGGGTAATCAGAACCCTTTTGCCGCCAGGAAAGATTGACTTTCTGTTTTTCTCCAAACACTGCCACATCCAGAAGAAAGTCATCAAAAAAAGGTATCACCAATCGGACAGAATCCAGGATTTCCTGATAGGCGTCTGCATACTCATTTCGCAAACGCAGCATATAAGGAGCTATGTTTGAGGCATTAAAACGCAATACCTTGTTGTCCTGGATTGTTTCGTAGTGCCGCATGGCTGCCGTGGTGCTGGTGTCATGAAAGTGATAGATCTGCCAGGATGAAATAGCCTCATAAACCGGTTTGCTGTATTTACTGCCGGGCGAATCTGCTTTAGCCTCTTTTACCAGCATTGATTTGTTGTCAGGGCTGTCGCCCAGGCTCCACCAACCGGTTGTACCGTGTTCATAGTAACGGGCTTCGTCTGTAAGCACACAATTTTCCGATAGCCCCGGTTTGATACGGAAGCGATACCCGCGAATGCCAAAGCGTGCTTCGAATTCCAGTTGAGACGTCACCTTGCGCCCATTGAAGAGAAAATCGCTGATTCCGCCACCAGCGCGAATGTATTCATCGTGGTTGCCGTCAATGATCTTCCGCAACAAGCGGAAGAATTCAATCAGATTGCTTTTGCCGGCGCCGTTGCCGCCAATGAATACGTTCAGACTCTTCAGTTCGAACTTCTCCATCGCTCTAATGGATTTAAATCCTCGAATCGTTAATTTATCCATCGAATCCGGCATATTACAGGCCCTCCACATTCCACATGCGTTTGGCAAATTTTCCTTTGATAAAGCGGACCTTCTTATAGGTATTACTTCATTCAGGTTCACCGAATATATAGCCACCCTGCCTTTGATCCCGGGGATCAATCAGATATTATTATCAATCATTCAGCGCCTCCGCGGAACCTGTGGATGGCGGGCTTCAACGCCGACAAGCTCCATCAATTTTCCGTAGCTGTCGACCACATCGTATGTAACATTTTCCGTTTTTATTTTTTGATTGATTTCATCGAAGAATTTCCGTGCACATTCGATTTTGGTTTTCTCTATTTCCCTGAGTTCCATTGATTTCATGGAACCTTTGGTTTCCGCTACGAAATAGACGTGCTTGACCGTTCCTTTTTTGAAGGAGATTGCCCAGTCCGGATTGTAATTGCCAACCGGGGTCGGGATGAAGAATCCTTTTGGGAGTTTTGCGTAGACGGACACTTCAGCGCTGGTATCCAAATCTGTGACAAAAGTCCGCTCCGTTTTTGAATCGGTTATCACGTAGTCATAGATATGGTGTTTCAGGGGCTGACCTGCATTACGAAAATCCTGTTTACTCTGTCCATCGGTGAAGATGGTAATATCGTAAGTTTCAGCAACCATATCATAGGTCAGGTACTCAATGATCATTGTTGCCTTCTGCTCGTTGATCAAACGGACGGCTTCCGAAATGAAATTTTCCGGATTGGTTTTAAACTGGTCAAAAACCGGTTTTTGAATCTTGCGCAGAATGCCGGAAACTGTTTTTCGTGTCAGTTGAACGGCTTCGGCGATTTTACCTACCAGATCGTATTTCACGGCCGAATGAATTGAATTTCGATAGCGTTGCGTTGCGGTTTCCCGAACATCAAAACTATCACCGGTTGTCAGCTGATCATACCTGATTTCGGTCCGCTGCTCGCCGCGCTGGATGGTGTATTGCAGCGGTGCTACCCGCAACTCCTTATCCAGAGTATTGACGCATTTCCGAGCCAGCTCACTGCTGTCAAAATGAACGCTGTAGGCGGCCTTTTTATTAATTCTGTTCCAGAGTGCTTTGAATTCTTTTTTGTCAAAATTGGCATTGAGCGGATTAATCTTCGCCTTCCGGTCATCTTCGATTTGCGGCAGTATTGCGTCACTGAAAACGCTGTCGATCAAATGAAAAACGTGTTCCTTGTAAGGCTGTAAATCTTCGGGCAGGTCAGCAAGATCTTCATTCTTCACAGCGTCATGATATTTCTGGCCAATGTTTTTCTTGCGGTCAACATATCCATTTTGAATCAGGTAAAACTCAATGCCCTCTGCCATGTCTTGCGTTACTTCAACAGTGCCGGAAGACGTCTGCATGATTTTTCCGGTGAAGTATTTCACATCAGCAACGCGCGGTCTTCCGGAAAGCGAATCACTGATATCGCGCTGCAGTGCCGTTACAAAATCCTTGTAGCTCTCATTGGCCACGACCGTCAGAACATTTGTCTGATGCACCGTGGCCGGGTTGTCCTGGCGTTCACCCAGCTGATTTACCGAGACACGAAGACCCCGCCCCACTTCCTGCCTGCGGGATATGGTATTGTCGCTGTGTTTGAGGGCGCAAATGACAAAGACATTGGGGTTGTCCCATCCTTCCCGGAGGGCAGAGTGGGAAAAAATAAAACGGGTGGGTTCCTCGAATGAAAGCAGCCGCTCCTTGTCTTTCAGAATCAAATCATAAGCATCGACATCATTGGCTTCTCCCGTTTTCTTTTCGCTTGCAGTCATTTTGGGGTCAATCAGCCGTTTTGACTTTTTATCGATGGAAAAGTATCCGTTGTGGGTTTCCGATACTGAAATTCGATTCAAATACTGTTGGTAAGCGGGGTCAAAAGGCAATTCCGGCTGTCTCACATACTCACGGTATTCTTCTTCAAAAATCTTTGCATATTCTCCGGCTGCTTCTCCGGCATCCGTATACATCCGGTATTTGGCGACTTCATCGATAAAAAAAAGCGTGAGCACTTTAATGCCCTGATGAAACAGCACCTGCTCCTTTTCAAAATGGGCCCGGACGGCTTCCCGTATCTGGATGCGGCGCAGGGTCGATTCATTGACATCACCCACGGCTTCACCGGTGGTTAGCTCAACACCGTTGGTAAAACTCACGGTATTGGTTACGCCGTTTATATCCGAGATGACAAAGCCTTTGTACTGGTCCAGTTCATTGGACAAATCAAAGAGGTTGTCCCCTTTTTTCAGCTTTCGTATGATCCGTTTAATACCGCTTTTCTGCCTGACCTCCAGCTCGATGCGGGCAGCCGGGCTTTGGCTGGACAGTTCTATGGATTCCAGATAGAGATAGGCATTGGTTCCGGCAAGGCCCTTAACCGTTATCCCGCGCACGGCGATCTTTTTTACCAGCTTCTGGTTATAGGCATCCAGGGCATCAAGCCGGTGTATCTTGTTGTGGGTGGTCCGATGTGTGGCCGAATAGCGCAGGATCATCAACGGATTAAACTCCCTGAGCGAATCCAGCGTTTTTCTGCCTTCCATTTTCTGCGGTTCATCGAGAATCAGAATGGGCTGGTTGGCCTTGATGACATCGATCGGACGGCGGCTCTGGAATTCATCGAGTTCTTCATAGATACGGCGGTTATCTTTTCCCCGCGCGTTAAAGGCCTGCACGTTGATCACCATCACATTGATGCCGGCATCCGAGGAAAAGCTCTCCAGATTATGAAGCTGCCGGGAGTTATAGATGAAACACTTTGCCTTTTTACCGTAGGATTCGAGAAAATGTTCGGCGGTGATCTCAAAAGATTTATAGACCCCTTCGCGAATGGCGATGCTGGGCACGACCACGATAAACTTGCTCCAGCCGAAGCGTTTGTTCATCTCGAAGATGGTCTTGATATAGCAGTAGGTCTTTCCGGTACCGGTCTCCATCTCGATATCCAGATTGAGAGAAGACACGTTGGTTCTGACCAGTTCATCGGATTGGGGAAGATTCTGAAGGCGCTGGACCTGCTGGATATTTTCCAGTACCTGCCGGTTGGTGAGCGCCAGACCGGAATTTTTGAAACCGGAATATTCGAACAGTTTCATCTGTTTTGATGTGTCCGATCCCGGATCAATCCGGTAATGGATGCCCGAAGTGCCGGGCTGGCCGTTGAAGCAATCCACCACGGCGTCCACGGCCCGCGTCTGGAAGGCCTGATGTTTGAACTTAAGCTTCATTCAGGGCCTCCTTAAATGGTTTTAATGTCGGTATGCGGCGAAATGAGCTTGAAGATCTGTTCCACGTTGATTTTCACGCTGTCATCCGTGAAGCCCGCATCACGGAACACCACGCGAAGCGGTTCACGCCAGGCCAGTTCCTTTACAAAATCTTCGGTGATTTCGCCATGTTTGACAAAACAGGCGGCCAGGGCATTGCCGTCCGCAAAGAAAACCTCTCTGCCTGCGACAATCTCTCTGGTAACCGGCAGAGACAGGTCCACGCCCCAGTCGAGCAGCACCTGAAAGAGAAGGTCCTCGGCCGTGCGGTCGGGTCTGATGTTGTCGGCCATCAAGTCAAGCAGGTCCTGTCCCAGCGCATCAGGGGCGTAGTAGACATCCGCCATGTTTGAGGTATCGACCTTGAGAACGCGAAAGCCGATATCGAGTTTATCGATGCCTTCTTTATCTGCATTATCTTCTTTGATTTTCTTCCCGGCCCGTCGGATGCGTTCTTTGCCGATTTCGGCTATGGTTGAATAGCCTGCCTTGTAGGCTACTGATTTTTCATCGCATGGTTCCGGCAACTGAACCATGATGAACTTTCGAGTTCCGCCGTCTTCGGCGTTGAGTTGCATGGCGGCGTGGGCAGTCGCACTGGAACCTGCGAAAAAATCAAATATTATGTCATTTGAAGAAATTATTCCTGCAAAATATTTAATTAACTCTGATGGTTTTGGAAAAGTAAATATTTTTCCGTTTCCAAATAATTCTTTTATCTCTCTTGTCCCAAATTGTGTGTACGGACCTTCTTTAAGCGTGTAAATTTTTGATCCACGGATTACACCATTCTCATTTTTAAGATACTGCTTATAATCAACTGTCCAGCCCTTATCTTTTTTTGTAAAAACCAGTTCATCATTGTTTAGTGCAGTATACACTCTATCTTTTGACCATTGCCATTGCTTTTCGGGCCATATTTCATGGTTTTTCCATATAATTGGGAACCTTAGATTAGGTCGCTCATCCATGCTATTAGTTGCCAATGGTTGTTTACGGTAAGGACCTCTATGCTCATATTTATCATCTTTAAATTTGTAGTATTTTAGCACACTATCGTCTGGAGGAAGCTCCAATATTCCTAATCCCATATGGCTTTTTGCATACATCAAAATATATTCATGCAGCACAACTACGTGCTTTGATTTTGCCCCACCTCCATATGCTTTTTTCCATATGTTTTCTGCTATAAAATTATCTTCCCCAAACACCTCATCACATAACCTTCTTAGATTCGGCACTTCACCATCATCAATACTGATAAAGATAACTCCATCATCACTCAACAAATTCCTTGCCAGCTTCAATCTCGGATACATCATCGACAGCCAGTCAGAATGAAACCGGCCATTGGCGTCGGTATTGGCAACCAGGCGGTACCCCTGCTCATCTTTCTGATTGGATTTTCGCAGATACGCCTCTGTGCTTTCCGCAAAATCATCCTCGTAGACAAAATCTTTTCCCGTGTTATACGGCGGATCGATGTAGATCATCTTCACCTTGCCCAGATAGGTCTCCTGCAGCAGCTTCAGGGCATCCAGATTATCACCTTCGATAAAAAGATTCCGGGTGGTATCAAAATTCACACTTTCTTCCCGACAGGGGCGCAGGGTTTTGGCAATGGGGGCGTTGGCAGCCAGCAGGGCTTCGCGTTTACCCGGCCAGTTGAGGTGATAGCGCTCCTGCGGCCCTTCCACGATGGTGCCGGACAGTTCCTGCCGCAGCTGGTCAAAATCGATCGTTTTTTTGAGCTTGCCGTTCTCATCCCTGCTTTCCGTAACGCAAGCGGGAAACAGCTCCGCCAGCTTTTCAATATTGGCATGGGTGTTGTTCGGGCTGTGCATTTTCAATTTTTCCATAGGATGTCTCCGAATATTTTAACCGCGAAAGGCACAAAAGACGCGAACCCCTGCAGTGATATTTTCATGTGTTTCCGGGGTCATACCTTCAACGCCTCGATTTCCTGTTTCAGGGTGCGGAGCACGGCATTGATCTTCACCCGTCGGTTAAACTGCTTTTCCTTTCTCAGGCGCGCCTCTGTTTGAACGGCCTTTCGCTCCTTAAACCGAAGGGTTTCCACACGGGAAACCAGTTCATCCATCGTCTCGCCGGGCCTTAACGAAAGCGGGATGATCTGTCTCAGCATGCCGTGATAAAGCGCCCCAAGGTCGATCACAACCGGCAGGGCCGCTTTTTCGGCATCATCGGGCACCCAGTCCGTCTCAAAATAGCCGCTTACCACCCGTCTGCCTGGATCGGCCTCGTTCGGTCGTTTAAAGGCGGCAATATAACGGATTTTGTGCTGAAACGACAGCGCAAAAAAAATGGGGGACGGAACGGCCCTGTCAACGGCCCTCAGCACCTCGTGTTTAAGCGTACCGGTTTTAAGCGCTATCGTGAATATCTGAATTTCCTGAACATACCCTTTGGCCGGGAGGTTGATGGTTTCGGGCGACAGTTTATACGACCAGATGATCTTATCCACTTCACGGACAAACAGGTCCCTGACCGCAGGGGACAGCGACGCATGCTCGTATATCCTGCTTTTGGGAAGCACCCGCCCGAAAGCGGCTTTCCGGGGAAAATCGTACAAAACACTCATGGCCTGCAGGCCTGTATGACCAGAAAGGTGATCAGCTCAAAATCATCCAGCCCTGAAATGGTATCCACCAATGCGGTTGTTTTTACGCCGGTAAAAAGGCTGTCCAGGTCCCTGTCCTCCTTTACCTCGATCATGGAACGAATGGCCCGGTTCAAAAGGTCTGAGTAGAACGTCATCTCGCGTCCGTCGTCCGTTTCCATGTTAAACCGGCGACACAGGTCAAGGACGGGGGTGGCCAGCCCCTTGCAGCTGCTTCGGACCAGATCCAGCAATCGTTTCACTTCGGTATGATCGGTAATTACCTCTCCGCGTGTATCGATATAAACCAGATAAAAGGGATGCAGGCGATTGTGCTGATTGACGTTTACGCCTGAATTTCGATTGCGCAGCGTAAAAATCACTCCGGGCGTAAGGCCCACTTCCGGCTTGGCCGGAACAACCGCGTGCATGCCGCAGGGAACGGCGCCAAGGTCTCCGTTTGCCTTGACATAATTGAGCAGGTCCATGCGGAAATCATTGAGCCCCAGGTCCGTGATGTTAACCCCTGTTTTCAGATCTTCCAGTTCGATAACCTCTTCCTGCAGGCGGCGGAGTTGCTCTTTCCGGTAGGTGATATCATTGGATTGTGCCGAAAGCACGTTATCATCCCCGGTAGCGGTCACATCGACGATCACCATGCGGTTTTCGACACGTTCTTTCAGGTTGATATATTCGTCCAGGGAAATATCGGGCCAGTAATTGACCAACTGAATGGATGCGTTGGGGGAGCCGATCCGGTCGATTCGCCCGAACCGCTGTATGATGCGAACCGGATTCCAGTGAATATCGTAGTTGATGACATAATCGCAATCCTGAAGGTTCTGGCCTTCGGATATGCAATCGGTGCCGATCAGGATATCGATTTCACCCGGCTCATGCGGCAGTATCAGGTCTTTTTCTTTAGAATGCGGCGAAAAAAGCGTCAGGATCGTTTGAAAATCATAGCCTTTTTTCAGCGTTGTTACAGGCGCATCTCTTCCGGTTACCTTGGCGGATTGAGCGCCGAGTTTTTTCAGAAATTCCTGAGCCAGATTCCGGTAGAGGTAGGCGGCGGTATCGGCAAAGGCGGTAAAGACAAGCACCTTCCGGTTTCCCGGATTGATCGGATCGGCCATCTTTCTTTCAATGTGCATTTTCAGATGCTGAAGTTTGGCATCATCCTCGGGCTTGATTTTTTCCATCGAGCCGAGCAGCTCCTTGATTATCTCCAGATCGCGCCCCAGGTCATGCTCCCATGAAGGCAGGTCCATATCCGTCAGAGATACCTGCACCTTGCCGCCGGTTTTTTGGTTTTCCAGCGCGGTCAACTCATCATCATCGGCTTCAAGCTCACCCAGGGCATCGGCCCAGTCATGAATCGGGCCGTCTTTTCCGGATCGGTTGAACCGGGATATTTTTGAAAGCATATCAAGAAGTTTTTCTTTCAGCGAGCCCAGTGTCAGTCTGAACGATTCTACTGAACTTTCCAGGCGTTTGAGCAGATTCACGGTCATCAGCGCCTGAAGGCTCTTTTCCCTGTCAACCTGTCTGAGCCTGCCCTTTCCCCCGTCCACCGTGGTATCATAAAGATCCTCATATTTTTTCATCCGGCTTGGCAGGATGTAACTAACCGGCGCATATACCGAAAGCTTCAACAGGGAAAGCTGCTGATAAATTTCATTGAAACTCATGACGTCATCGCGCATGGTCAACGGGCACCGGTAAGAAAGCGGCTTACGACGGGTGGGGAATTCGCCGATATCGTTAGTATCGTAAAAGGTTTCGATGTGTTTTCTGGACCGCGCAATGGTAACGCTGTCCAGCAACTCGAAAAAATCAAATTCAAGCGAATCGAGAATGGCCCGCGCGGTACGATCCTCCGGTGGCAGTTTTGACCACTGATTGAAGGCAGTTTGAGCGCGCCGAAATATCTCCTCGACGCTTTTCCCCGTGCGCAGTTTCTTGCTCAAAATGTCGGAATCACCCTCATAGGCCAGCGCCAACTGATTCCGAAGGTCATTGAACCGGTTATTTACCGGCGTTGCCGAAAGCATCAGCACCTTGGTTTTCACCCCGTCACGGATGACGGCGTTCATCAGCTTCCGGTAGCGGGTTTCCTTATCCTTATAGGCATCGTTGTTGCGGAAATTATGAGACTCATCAATCACGACAAGGTCATAATTACCCCAGTTGATCCGGTTCAGCGGGGTGCCGAAGGATTCCCCGCCTGTGCGCTGCAGATCCGTGTGACAGAGGACATCGTAGTTCAGCCTGTCGTTTGCAAGGATATTGGTTTTAAGGTTCCGATTGAAGTTCAGCCAGTTATCGGCGATTTTCTTAGGGCAAAGCACCAGCACCGAACGGTTGCGCAGTTCATAATATTTGATAACCGCAAGGGCCGTGAACGTTTTTCCCAGCCCCACGCTATCCGCCAGAATGCAGCCGTTGTAGCTTTCCAGTTTATTGATGATGCCGGTTGCTGCATCGCGCTGAAAATTAAACAGCTTGTTCCATATAACGCTGTCCTGATAGCCGGTCAGGTCATTGGGGAGAATATCTTCGTTCAGATCTTCGAGAAACTCATTGAAGATATGATAGATCATGAAAAAATAAATTCGCTCAGGGGAGTTTTCCTGATAGACAGATTCAATGTGGGCACATAAATTTTCGGTTACATCTTCCAGTTTTGAATCATCATTCCAGATTTGATCGAAGAGCTGCAGGTAGGTTGCCGTAAGCGGGGCTTCGTCTATTTTATTGATGAGATTCGATACCGCATTTCCCTGTTGATATCCCAGGTCAACCGCAGTAAATCCATGCAACGGCATGTAAGCGGCTCCGGCATGTCGAGAGTCCAGGTAGGCGAACTGCTGCATGGGCGCTTTGGTGGAATTGGAGCGGAACCGGGCTTTTCGCCTCATCCACGCGGCACATTCTCTGGCAATGGCCCGCTGGGTAAGCTTATTTTTGAGGTGGATTTCAAATTCACTTCCGTAGAGGCTTCTTTCCCGATGCAGCCTGGGGATATAAAACTCCCGTCGTTGCTTTGAAACCCTGTCGGTCGCTTCATTGGGGACAAAGGTAGGGGCCGTGAATATGAATTCTAATGAATCGATTCTTTCCAGCTCTTTTTTCAGGGCTTCGTACGCATAAATGGAAAAACAGGATGCCGCAATTTTCAGTTTTGATCCTGTTTTAAGCATCTGCTTCAGATCGTCACCCCAAAGGGTATTGATATTGTCCAGGATTTGCATTGCTACCGGATTTTTCTATTTTTGTTTTTTTATTATCCGTTGAAATCGTTTTGGATATTTCGAACTTCTTTCACCTCTTAAAATGTTTGATCTGGTAATTCCTTCATATTGTATCGGGTTTCATCAATTTTACACCAGTAATTCCGCCCCGGCTGATGATCATCATGGTAAAGCTGCACTTCTCCCCGTGTAAACTCGAACAGCGGCTTGCCGCCAGTGAGCAGGCACTCGCTTTCAATTCGTTGTTTTCGGATATCCGGATTATGTGGGATCTCCAGTTTGTACGAAAAAAGGCCGTCCTCACCCTGCACGTCAAATTCGAAGGACTGTTGAGACTGCCGGTTCCAGGCTGTAAGATCCTTTTCCGGGAACACCTCCCCAACTCTGGCATTGTCCACAATCAGACGACGGATGTTGAAAAGCAAACCAAGCAGGGTGGATTTGCCGCCGCCGTTGGGGCCTGACAGCAGGGTCAACCTTTCGAAATTCATTTCAAAATTCACCAGGCAGCGATAATTGTTCGCATATAATCTTTTCAGCATACCGTTTCTTCCCGGCCTTTTTTCGTGCAGTAAAATTGTTGACGGCCGTTGGATAAACGTAAAAACTTATTGCGGATCATTTCCATGTTGTTCATCACTTTTCTCACGTGCTCCGCCTTTACGCACCCATTGGTCAATCTCATCTTTTTTAAATTTCCAGAGACGTCCAATCTTGTGGGCAGGCATGGCTTTTTTACTGATCCACTTATAGACCGTATCTCGTTTGACGCCAAGATAGGTTCCAATTTCATCTACGGATAACCATCTGTCTTCCATTGTATTAACTCCGGGGGGTTGTCGTCCGCACAAACGGAGTCTAAGTCATTTGTTAAAGTTTTGGGTAGCCTATACCCGTTTTCATCCGCTTTTATCGGGGCAAAACAAATCAAACCTATGGGACAGAGGGGGGAATGTCAAGAACAGGTTTGCCTTTTTAACCGCTTTTATTCGGATGGAATACGTTTCCGGTACTGTTTGATTTTTATTTCCGATCCCCCTCCTCCGGCCATAACTCTTCAAGCCGCTCATCTTCCGGGAACATACGGGTGAAATTGGCCGGCGGATATCGAAATCCGCAGGTCGGTTACCGTTTTCTCTCAACATATCAATCGGATATCGGACAATTATCCATTTTATATCAAAATACATATCAAATACTTATAGAATATTTATAGCGTATTTATCGGACAATTAACGCGAATATCGGACAATTTGTCCGATATCTTCAACATAATCCGCGCATACTTTCTTCCTGGGCTTGATTATATCTTCGGCCACGCTATTGCCGGCTGCGTCCCGCCCATTCCCGGCTTTGCCGGCGCGATCCGGGAGATGCCGGTGCCATAAAGCTAAAGCGCAAAAACTCGGCGTGCCTCGATCGGACACAGCGAAATGTTTGCCCTCCCCTGTTTATCCTGATATGCTTTTTTAACTACAGGCATATGACGACACAAGGAGGAACCCATCCATGACAAACCGCCTGCTGCAGCTTCTGCAGCACGAACCGCACCTGTGTCCGTGGTGGCTGGCCTATTCCTTTGACAATCGTCTCCGGCAGTGGGTGCATCGGCCGGAGCGGCTGCTGGCCGGGTTTGTCCGCCCCGGCCGGACGGTGATGGATATCGGCTGCGGCATGGGATGTTTCAGTGTGGCCATGGCCGAATTGGTCGGGGAAACGGGCCGTGTAATCGCCGTGGATATCCAGAAAAAGCTGCTGGACATCACCCGCCGCCGGGCCATCCGTAAGGGGGTGGCGTCCCGCATCTGCTTTCATCGGTGCACACCGGATCACATCGGGATTACGGAACCGCTGGATTTTATTCTGGCATTCTGGATGGTGCATGAAGTGCGAAATCAGGAACATTTTCTTCACGAAGCCGCCGGGCTGTTGAAACCCGGGGGGCACTTCCTGATCGCAGAGCCGAAACTTCACACCACGATACCCGGATTTCAGAAAACCGTCGACCTGGCCTGCGCCGCCGGATTGAACGTGCATTCAAATCCGCCGATCCGCTTCAGCCGCGCGGTGGTGCTGGAACGGCCTTGACCTGCTTGTCCTTTTTCTTATTGACTTATTTTTTCGAATTTGTATAAGTAATTATGTTTTTGACGTTTGCGTTCTCACGCACGTTTGCGCTTTACGGCCTGCGCTTTTTTGATCGTCTATTCGAGGTATCAGGGCCCCGGAAAAAATAAATTCCACAGCCTTGCTTGTCTATTTGTCCGTCTTCCGCGTTGCATCAAAGCGCACGTACAATCAGTATGTACGCTTTGATACGCCTTGAAGACGAACAAATATCCTGCGCAATCCTTGTGGATTTTATTAATTCCGTGCCCCTTACCCGTTCGCCTCACATTTGGACGCCCGAATTTTTCATGTTCGGAAGAACTGCTCCGCCGTCCAGTTGCAATCATCCTTTGTTATCCATCAGGTCATCATTTGAATACCGGGGGTCCGCTTATTGCCGTCCACCGGATCTGATAGAAAGACAACATTGATAAAATTACTTAACTGATTGATGTTGTTATATATAGTAAATATAAAAATGAAGATTTTTACTAACATACTAGACATTGACCTGGCTGCCGAAACGGTCACCATCACCGCATATCCGGAACTTCAGGCCAAATCCGTTCTCGGAGGCCGGGGCCTGAATGCATTTATCTGCCGGAGGGACATCAAACCCGGGGTTTCCGCGTTGTCGCCGGACAACGTATTGATATTCAGCTGCGGGCTGTTGACCGGCACCCCCGCGCCGGCGTCTTCCCGGCTGCATGTCAGCGCTCTGTCGCCGCTGACCGGCGGCCTGGGCAGCTCCAATATCGGCGGCGGGTTCGGTGCACGGCTCAAGGCAGCGGGCTTTCAATCGGTGATCCTTCGGGGAAAGTCCCGGCGGCCGTCTCTTCTATACATCGGAAACGGAACCGCCGAGCTTCGTACTGCCGGGTCCCTGTGCGGCCTGGATACCCGGGACGCCCTGAAGCAACTCAACGCCGAATTTCCGAATTCGGACAGCATCACGATCGGGCCGGCCGGGGAAAACATGGTTCCGTTTGCCTGCATCATGACCGATCACGGCCACGCGGCCGGTCGGACCGGTATGGGCGCCGTGATGGGCTCCAAGCTCCTCAAAGCGATCGTGGTTCAGGCGAATGTTTCCAACCAACCGGCAAGCGCTTCCGTTCGGCAGGCGGTTCGGGACTATGCAAACCAGATTGTCGAATCCCCCCGTTACCGGCAATTTTCACAAATGAGCAATACCTTTGTGGTGGGCTGGGCCAACGAGATGGGGCTTTTGTCCACGCACAACTACCGGCAGGGCACGTTTGAAGGGGCCGACCGTCTCGACGGCAGGGACATGCTCTCCTACGTCGTCCGCCGGAGAAGCTGCCACCGATGCCCGGTTCACTGCCGCGCCGAAATCCGCATCGACCACGGGCCGTTTCAGGGTACGGTCGGGGAACGCCCCGATCTGGAACCTATCATCGCATTGGGCTCCAAATGCGGTCTGGATGACACCGAAGCGGTTCTGCATCTTCATAACCTGTGCAACCGGCTGGGGCTGGACTCCCTGAGTACAGGCAGCGCGATCGCGTTTGCCATGGAAGCCGTGGAAACAGGCGCATTGTCCGCCCGGGACACCGGTTTGACGGATCTGACCTGGGGTAACCATTCGGCCATGGCGTCTCTGATTCACCTGATTGCCCGACGGCAGGGGATCGGGGCCATCCTGTCCGAAGGCGTTGCCCGGGCTGCCGAGATCATCGGAAACGGCTCCAGGGCGTTTGCCCATCACGGCAAGGGACTGGAACTGACCGGATTTGATCCCAGAGGGGTTATGGCCACGGCCCTCGGATACGCCGTCTCGACACGGGGAGGCGATTACGCAAGCATTTACGCATTGACCGAAACCCGGTGGAGCCCGGAAACATGCGCCCGGGAATTCGGGGCGCCCCAGGCGGCGAACCGGTTTTCCTCCATCGGAAAAGGCCGGCTCGTCCGACGCAGCGCCCTGGTCAGTGCCGTTCTCGACAGTCTGGGGCTGTGCAAGGTACCGGCCGCCTCCCTGGTCAGTGATTTCGACCTCAAACGCGAAGCCCGGCTGGTATCGGTGCTGACGGGCTGGGAGGTGGACGCCGACACCCTGATGACCATCGGGGAACGCATCTTCAACCTCGAGAATCTGTTTAATGTGCAGCATGGGACGTGGAAAAATAAAGACGATCTGCCACAGCTGTTTCAAACCACGCCCCTTCGGCATGGACCGTCCGGTAAGGCCGTCGTACCCCTTGAACCGATGATTCGGGATTTTTACCTGGCCATGGGCTGGGATGAGCTGGGACGGTCGACGGCTGAAACGCTCAAGACCCTGAGTATCGAGGACTGAGGACTGAGTTGAAAAAGCTGGTGGTTGATGGCTGATGGCTGGTCGCTGATTGTAAGTCGAATGCCGGAAGTCGGAGCAAGTCAGGGGGTAAAGGTATCCCCTTTAAAAATATCAGATACTGATAATAAATAATCGATAACAAGGAGTTTGGATCATGCGAAAGTCGAGATGGATTGTTGGATTGTGTGTAATGGCGCTTCTGACGGTTTTTCCCGGAGGAACGGCCCTCGCGGGGAAAACCGTGATTAAACTGGCGACGGTGGAGGCTGCCAACCTGGCCGAGTCCCCGGCGCTGCAGGCGGCGACCGTATTCAAGAACCTGGTGGAATCCAGAGTGGGCGACCGCGTGGAAATCAAACTATTCCCGGGGCGTCAGCTCGGAAACGAACGCGAACTCATTGAAGGGCTGAGAATGGGCACGGTGGAGATGGAGATCACCTCGGACGGTCCGGTCGGCGGCTTCTTCGAACCCATTCTCGTACTGGGCATTCCGTACGCGTTTCCGTCGGCCCCGATAGCCTGGAAAGTGCTCGACGGCCCGTTCGGGCAGGAGTTGATGGAAGCCATGCGCAAACAGACCGGCATCCGCTGCCTGGCTGTTACGGAAAACGGTTTCCGGCATTTCACCAACAGTAAACATGCCGTAAAAACCCCGGCGGACATGAAGGGCTTGAAAATCCGCACCATGGAAAACCCCACCCACATGGCCATCGTCAAGGCTCTGGGCGCCAATCCCACGCCGATTTCATTCGGAGAGCTTTACTCCTCTCTGCAGCAGGGCATCGTGGACGGTCAGGAAAACCCCGTAGCGGTCCTGTACATGATGAAAGGCTATGAGGTTCAGAAATACCTGACCCTGGACGGCCATGTGTACAATCCGTCGTTTCTGTGGATGAACGACCGGGTCTTCGAAAAACTCGATGCGGAAGCCCGTAACGTATTCCTGGAAGCCGGTGCCGTGGCCGGATACGTGAAACGCGCCGGTGTGGCTCTGGCCGAAGCCACCAAACTGGAGGAAATGGTCAAGAAAGGACTGGAGGTTTACACCCCGACCGCAGACCAGATCAAAGCCTTTCAGACGGCGACCCAGGGGCCGGTCCTGGCCGATCTCGAGAAAAAGATCGGAAAAGAATGGATTGAGAAAATGATGACGGCCATCGAGGAAGCTCAGAATGCGTTTAAGTAAAGGTCTGAGTTATGAGGATTGAGGACTGAGTATATAGAGCTGATGGCTGGTGGCTTTGAAAGTAGGGAGTAAGCAGTAGGCAGGAAAAAGAACTGAGGACTCAGGACTGAGTTGAAAAAGCTGGTGGCTGGTAATTTGATATCAGAGGTCAGAAGTCGGGGGGCCCGGGCAACTCTCACTTCGCAGGGGCAATTCCTGCAGGACATCCTCCGGCAAAAGTCAGAAAACACTGATGACGTAGGGGGCGGGTCCCCGGGTCCGCCCATCGTCATGAGGTACGGCCGAATTGGGAAAGGTTTGATTGATGAAGGCATTTCAGAAATTTATGAAGCGGCTCAGCGATGGGTGTCTGTGGCTCGGGAACGGCATTATTTTCGTGTGCATGAGCACCATGGCCGTTGTCATCTGCGCCCAGGTATTTGCCCGGTATGTGCTGCATCATTCCATTCCCTGGTCCGAGGAACTGGGCCGGTACCTGATGATCTGGCTGGCCCTGACAGGCGCCGGCGTGGCCTTCCGCAAAGGCGCCAACGTCGCTATCACCCTGATCCTGGACAAACTGGCGCCGAGGCCGCGCGCATGGATGCAGATCCTCGGGAAAATCGTCATGGGCATATTCCTGGCCGTGCTGATCCGTCAGGGCATCGGGCTGGTGACGTTCTTCAGCATGCAGAAATCCCCGGCCATGCGCATCTCCATGGCCTGGCCCTATGCCTCCATGTTCGTGGCCGGGCTGTTCATGATGATCCACCTGATTTATCTGATGATCGGGGATATTCAGAGTGCCTTCGGCACGGTCAAGGGAAAAGTAAGCAGTAAGCCGTCGGTTGGTGCGGAGGGTATGAGGTGGAAAAGCTGATGGCTGTTGGCTGATGGCTGTTTGAATGGGTGTCGGACACGGACAACCCGTTTTTCGCAGGGGCGATCCGGCGGTCGCCCGTTTGGGAGAAAACAAAAAAACATGGCAATTTTACTCATATCGGTGTTCAGCCTGACCCTGTTGCTCGGGGTTCCCGTGGCATTCTGCCTTGGATTCACCGGCCTGATCGGATTGTTTCATTCCGGCGTGGTCTCACTGCTGGTCGTGCCTCAACGCATGTTTACCGGAATCGACATTTTCCCGCTCATGGCCATTCCCCTGTTTATCCTGGCCGGATCACTGATGGAAGCCGGGGGCATTACCAAACGGCTCGTAAACTTCTCCAACCTCCTGGTCGGTCACCTCAAAGGCGGACTGGCGCATACCAATATCGTGGCATCCATGTTCATGGCCGGCATTTCAGGAGCGGGAGTGGCAGACGCGGCCGCTATCGGGTCCCTGCTGATTCCGGCCATGAAAGACGAAGGCTATGATGATGATTTTTCCGCTGCCGTAGTGGCCGCCGCATCGGTGAGCGGCCCCATCATTCCGCCCAGCATCACCATGGTGGTCTATGCCAGTACCGTGGGGGTATCCGTGGGCGGGCTGTTTCTGAGCGGTTTCATCCCCGGCCTGATGCTGTGCCTGGGACTGATGCTGGTTGTCTACATCATGGCCGGACGCCGGTCCTATGTATGGAGCACTCGCCGCGCCCGGCTGCCTGAAATTTTAAGGGGCAGCGCCGATGCCTTACCGGCACTGATCATGCCCGTCATTATTATGGGCGGCATTCTGTCCGGCATATTTACGGCTACCGAAGCCGCGGCCGTTGCCGTGTTCTACGCGTTTGTGGTCGGGTTGTTCGTCTTCCGGGAAATCAAACCGCCCCACCTGAAAAAAATCATCATCTCATCCGGAGTGACCACCGCCGTTATTCTGTTCATTATCGCCTGCGCGAATATTCTGGCATGGGTCCTTTCGTCTCAACAGGTCCCCCAGCGCCTGTCGGAATTTCTCCTTTCCGTGGGAACCAATCCGTTCCTGGTCCTGTTCGTGGTCAATATATTCCTGCTGGTAATCGGTATGTTCCTGGAAACAGGCGCCGCGGTGATCCTGCTGGCCCCGATCCTTCACCCGGCCCTGGTCGCCATCGGACTCGATCCTTTGCACGTCGGCCTGGTGTTTGTACTGAACCTGTCCATCGGACTGATCACGCCCCCGGTGGGCGTGTGCCTGTTTGTCACCTGCGCCATCGCGAAAATCTCTATCGAAACACTCAGCAAAGCCATCCTGCCGTTCCTGCTGGTCGAGCTGGTGACGCTGTTTCTGGCCTCGTTTTTTCCGCAGCTGGTGATGTTCATTCCCCGGTATCTCGGGTATGGGGGGTAAGGCAGGACTGAGTGATGAGGACTGAGGACTGAGTATTTAAAGCTGTTGGCTATTGGCTGGTGGCTGTTCAGTTCTGATCGAGGTGTCGTTCCATGAGTATGGTTTTCTCAGGGTACAGGAATTGAAACACCGTGGAACTCTTTACGCAAGACGGGACCCGGGATTCGGGAATCGGTCTGAAGCCAAATTTTGAAAAAAATCCAACCGCTGTATCCGTCAATAAAAAGAGCCTGGAAATGTGGTGATGTCGCGCCAGATCCAGCGCCGTCCGCACCAAACGCCTTCCCAGCCCTTTTTCACGATAGGACGTGTCAACAGCTACCGATCGCAACAGGGCGATATCCCCGAACGTTTCCAGTGCGACGCTCCCGATGATCTCCCGACCGACCCTGGCAACCAGTGCGGTCCTGACATACCCGCCGATGCCCTCACCAGGCAAGCCGCATCGATCCAGTAATTCGGAAATTGCCGGCAGATCCGACGCGGAAGCCGATTCAATCAAAATATCGGCGCAGACCTTTTCCGTCATATCGTACATGTTCTCCCCTCATCCGTCACAAACCATACCGGATGGTGGCGCAATTTCAAAACAAAATCAAGCAAAAGAAGTAAAAAAGGATTTCAGCCGCAACACTGTCGAATCACGCAAAAAAGCAGTTGCGTAAAAAATCAGGACCGCCCCGTGATGGGGCGGTCCTGATTCAAATAAAGGGGAAATACATTATATTAAGATTCATCACCGTGTGATGAATCGGTACATAGGGAGGGGTGATATTCACATCGCACTAAACGAAAATTAGAAAAATTTCTAATTATTTAAAATTTTCGAACTTCAAACGACCCGTTTTGACAAAATTGCTAACTTGACGGTACTCGACTTCCCCGGCCTGAGCCACTATTGAAAAAACGCCGATAAAACTCAGGATAATCGCCACAATAAAATTATTCACCAATAAATACAAATAATTGTCAATAAACAGCCCCAGAAGCGCTGAAATCATCAGCCAGACACCGGTAAGAATGGAATATTGCACAGGGACTGTACACGTTTCATTACTCCCGGATTTACACGCATAACGGTACCCGGCAACAGTCACAATCAAACCGACAGCCATGTCGATACAAAACAGTATGTTAGGCTGTACGGTACTGATCATTGCCGATATGATGAGCGATAGGCCTGACAGTATGCTGATCCATGATTGTAACATTCAGCCCCTCCTTTCTATTCGTTGTTTTTTTCGTTCTGCTCAAAACATTTTGCAATATTTGTGCCGCTGATCTTCGAAAATATTTTTTTATCATTCATGCGATCTGCCCCCTTTCCCCGATCCATCGATACGTCAGATTAACGTTCGCCCCTGAGCGATTTGACATGGATTTCCGCTTATGAAATAGTAACTTAAGCATTCATTGCCATGTGCCGTTTCAAATTTTATCAAACGAACACATTCAAGGAGCAATACCATGAAAAAATGCTTTGTACTCTCAGCCTGCCTGATCGCAGCAGGTGTCTTCAGCCTGGATACCGCTTGGGCCGGACAGGGGCAGCAACACCGGGTTCGACAGCAGCAACGCATCCGGCAGGGAGTCGCCAACGATGAACTCACCGGCAAAGAAGTACGCAAACTGCAACGGGAACAGATGCAGATTCAAAGACACAGAGAAAAAGCACTCGAAGACGGCACCCTCACCCCGCAGGAACGCAACCGCCTTCAAAATCTTCAGAATAAGGCCGATAAACACATTTACGACCTCAAACACAATAAAAAAAGGACTGAGTGATGAGGACTGAGTGTCATAGCCGATGGCTTATAGCTGTTGGCTGAGGGCAATGGTATGGGAGTGGAGGAAAATTATCGACTCACGACTGATGACCGGGGTCTAAAGAAAGGAGATACGTATGAGCGAACGCAAACGCTATGGGTGGTTGGGTTGGAAAATACCTATTTTTAATCCGAACGATCCGGATTACTGCGAATACGGATGCCCGATCTGCACCCGGGCCCGAAAAGGCAATCGTTTCGCCGGGTTTCTCCAGAAAATTGAAATGAAGCTGACCTCCGGCGGCTGCTGCTGGGGAAAAGCCCGACAGAAAAGATACGGGGTTCGGCCGGATGAGAGCATAAGGAAAAAGGACTGAGTATTTGGAGCTGTTGGCTGTTGGCCGTGGACCGGGAGGGGTAAAGGATCATCCGGGCTGAAATCAAAAAAGACAGGTAATGGCCCCCGGTGTCTGTCCCGCACCGAACATAATTTCATGTCACACCCGCTGTTTTATCTCCGGGGCTGAACAGCAGGGCTAAGGACCTGACTATGCCTAAACACAATAACAATATGCCGAATCCGACAAGCGTACTATTCATCAGCTTTTCATGCGTATACAGCTGAACGATTAATTCCCGGACAATAAAAATGATTGCCGGATCAATCATACTGTGAAGCCGAATCCGTTTTGCCTTAAAATATTCGATGAAACTGCGAAACAGCTCAATCATCACCAGGAAGCTGAGAATATCTGTAATGGCAAGCGATAAATTTACGCCGGCTTGATCGCCGCCGAACAATGGTTTTAACGTATAGAGGGTTTTTCCAAGGCTGAGCACTAAAATAATGATAATGTATACAATCAATATGTTGATGATATAATTCAGAGCCTTATCAAAAATGACCGAGATAGTGATTGGGTATGGATTTTTCATCATTCTCCTTAAATGTTGCGAATCTGCAACAAGTCGAATTTAATGAACAAGCTTAAACACGATCGCGATGGACACGAAACGATATGGTGGCGCCGGTTACCCGGCTTCTGCCGGTGTATACAAACGTGACCAGCCACAGCAGTTGCAGCCCCAGGATCAGCGCCGGATTCCACAGGCCTTTCAACCCGCCTGCGATGTCCACCGTCATTCGTATGTCCACCGGAAACAGAACGGTTATCGCAAGGCCGTAAGCGATGCTGACCAGGGTCATGTACTGATAAATGGAGATATGCCGGTTCCCGCGGTAGTCTGCCCGCAAAAATTCGGAAACGAACCGCCACAACTGCGTGATCGTCAGGCCGGCCACGAACGACAGTGCAAAATTTCCGTATAAAAAACATCCCATCCCGATCAGCCCGGCACCGCAGTTGACGGCGTATGTCAGTGCCTGAACCGGGATGACCTTTTTCCCGTCCAGCCGGTCCGCATACGCGATCTTCCGGGTATGCCCGTAAAAGACAAACGCCCACCGGTCAAACAGACGCCGAATCCACGGAGACGCTTTATCCAAGGGCCTGCCGTAGCAGCACCCGAAACTGATACAGGCCAGTCGTCCCATGCCCTCTCCAAAGGCATAGGCAATGCTCAGGGCGGCCATCATCGGGATTACCATGGATGCACCCGATGCGGTCGGATCCTGGATACGAATGACCGCCATCATCACCCAGGGAGCCATGATCATCCCGACAAACGAGGCGCCCCCGACACTGAAGGTATAGGGCTTTTTTTCCACGATACGGGCCACCCACCTCGAAGCAGGCATGCAGACCGCCAGCAGTACAACCGCCACGGCAACCGTTACCGCCGGATATACAAACAGGGAACCTGTCAGTACAATCCACACCGCAACGGCAAACGTGTATGCATTGGCCGTCAACAGCCCGTACCACGTCAGGTTGATGCCGTCCCACACACGATCGGATATTTTTCGATCCGGCACGGTTCCCAGAAACTGCCATTTTTCACCGGGAAGAACCCGGCATGCCGTCACCAGCAAAATGGTCAACATTACAGTCAACACCATTATAACCATCAGACTCAATGTCATGCTCCTGTCTCTTTCTTTGTGGCGATCACGGAACGAACCTCAACTTCGGTTTCCACCAGCGGGCGCCCGAAATTCATTGAAAAACGGCTGACGGCATCCATTCGGTGAAGGTTGCGGAGGATGTCCGGAGAAAAATCGATCGCACCTTTTTCGAATATCAGAACGTCTACCGAACTTCCGGGGCGATACAGGCTTTTGGGAACACCTTTTCGAACCGTCATTCCCGAACATACCGGCCGGGGATCATCATACCCGCTGCCAGTGTCGTCACTGTAACACTGAACGATATCACCGATCATCAAGGCGACCACTTCGATCATGGCCACCATGCCGATACCGGTGCCGCCTTCCACATTCGTATCGAACACGGTGACGACCCGTTTGTTTTTGGAAAAAGGCGTGGCCAGAGATATCACGGCACCGGGGTTGCAGGAATGAAACCTGCCCGGAATGTCGTAAATGTCAACAACACGACCGGCGACCGGCATGTGATTGTAATGATATTTTTCGGGAGTCAGACGAAATACGGCAAAATCTCCGTGATAGAACCGTTCGAGCCACCGGGACCGGTGCCTTCCGATAAGTTCTTCAAAATCAAAAAATTTTCCCTTGATGAACAGAGCGGATGTATCGGCAAACGATCCGACGATCATCCTTGAATCGGCCGGGGACACGACCGCTGACGGGGCGTCGGTCATGGGACGCCGCTGAAGGTACCGTATTTTACGTTCAAACAGTTTTCGAAGGGTATCGAACTGATCCGGCGGGTCCAGGCAATCGGCCGGATCTATGCCCATGCGGTGCATCACCCGCCGAACACGATGCAGAGGGCGCACTGCGGGCAGATCATAATGAAAAAATCCAAGCAGACTCGACATCCTCGCCGATGTCAGCGCGTCGAATACGGCCGGCGCTCTTTCCCGGGCCGTGGTGTAGAAAAATCGTATCATGCGATCGCCCAGCAGCGTTTCCGTGCACACATGGGAACCGACACGATCGATATACTGGTGAACGCCCCGGTAACTCATACGGCCGTATCCCCTGCCTCCATATAGTGTTTCGAACGGGCCATGTCCCGGTCGATTGTCAGCAGCATCAACTGAATCAGGATCGACACTTGTGACTCGTCAATCGTGTCCTTGAGCACTCCTCTTTTGATCTGCTCCAGATAATCGACGGTGCTCCGGCCTTTGAGGAGTTTCAGCAACGCAGAATTATAGTGTCCGGTCCGCCATGTCTGCCAGGAGTCCATACCGGCAAAATCATTTTCCAGGACTTCAAAGGCCTCTTTCATGTGCCGAATCTTCAATTTTTCCCTGTAATATTTCTCCGCAGCTGCATTGAATACCGGGGCCGCAGTTTTCATGGGATCGGTCTGACCGAGTGTATCCAGAATACCGCGCGTCAGACGGCCGGCGGCCGAATGTTCCCGGCTGTCCTCGATTCGCCGGCCGAGGTCGTCGATGGTATCGGCCATCCCCATCATTTCCAGAAGGTCCGCACCATCATCACGAATCAGGCAAATCAGTGCTTTATTGAATTCAGCAATATCAACTTTGAGGTACCCGGGATACCGTCGGCTCTGGCGCGTATGGTTCACTTTGCGAATGATGTCGCTCATCAGCCGGTTCGTACTTTTCTGCCGCACGTAAAACTGCCGGATACCGATCGAAGACGCAAAAAACACCTGCCGGCGTTCGCTTTCCACCGAAGGATCATCCGGGATATCCTCGTGACGGATTTTCCCGGTAACAATGTATTTGAACGCAAGGGCCGTGATCAGGGTCTGCAGATTCACCGCCTGGGCCATATCCTGCGTCAGGCTCTCAAACAGGCTGTAATACCGGGATTCAAATCCCGAAAACCCCATTTCTTCGAATTTCCTGAGTTTGCACAGCATATACAGTGACATGGACACATCGAAAATACCCATGTCCGCCAGATCCTGTCTGAGCCTCAGTTCGTTGTCCGTATGACCATTGAGAGCAGGACTCTGATCCGTGCTCATCAGGGCCGACAGATAGTTGATCAGCCTGAAATCGTTGACCAGGTCCCCTTTCAACCGAAACATCCGGCTGACGGTCCTGTCCATCAATTCCGGTCCGAACGGTGTCAACGATCGTCCCAGTCCCAGTACTTTGAGACGGGCTTTGGACTTCCATTGCCGCCAGATCATTCGCAAATGCGTAAAATCCAATTCATGAGGTAAAAATCCGAGTGCCTTCTCCGGATGAAAATCACCAAAATCCATTCGATAGGGGTCCGCGCTGTAGGTTCCCACAAACAGCGGCAGAAAATGTTCGATAATCTTGACAGCCAGGTCGCCCAGGTATTTTTCATGGCATCTGTTGAACGGTAACGCCGCATCACTCAGCAGGCGCGACAGCTTCAGGCTGCCAAGACTGACGTGGGTACCGTTATTGGCAAGACTGATGTTGGACACATTGGGCAGAATGATCAGGTTCCTGGAGACAATACCGCACTCCCTCAGCTTGGCAACGGTATTGAGATGGCTTCTGGACAGCACGTTGTGACACAGGCCCATATACTGGTGCTTGTCTTCACCACGGTTCCATCCGGACAGGCAGGGATTCATGAAAAGTTCCCGGTAAAATGAATCCGATACCATCGTATTCAACCGCTGCTGCCTCAGCGCCGGACGAGGCATAAAAAAAATCACGGCCTTCTGACCGTTTTCACGCAGCCTGAACTTCCGGTTGGAGTACATGATCAGGCACTGGCACAACAGATAGCGTTTGAGGGTCTCGGCGGCGATGCCTTCCCCAAGCCGGGTTTGTCGATCGAAAGGAACCGGTTGAAATGAAAAGGTTTCGGGCGACGTATTGTCATTGAGAAAATGTTTCATAAGCCGCTCGCCGATCACGCGAATCATGGGATGCGCGTCGGGGGAACTGATCACGTCCGCCAGTGAAAGCTTCAACAGATAGCTCACGGGAATTTTCAGAAACTCCTCCCCGTTTTCCCGGGTTGAAAAGCGGAACGCATCCGATCGCTTCGGTCCGTTGATCCGGTGCTTGTCCGACAGCAGGTCCCGTTCGAACACCTGATCGGCATAGGTGCTCAATTCGGCACGGGGAACCCGCACCCAGCTGTTTTCCCATACCTGTTCGGGATTGTCGTCAAGAAAATTTTCTAAAGCCGTGACCATGTTGGCGGAGGTGTCCCCCGCCCGCGACCGTTTGACAATATTTTGAAAATAATTTGAACTGCGGATCGTTTGCGGCAAATCCACACGATCCGCGGAACCGATCACGACCGCCTGGAGTTCGTTTTCCACTCCGCCCGTGACATCTCCCGCTGTAAAGGGCAGTGAAGCGGCCAGCGCCTCCGGTGACGTTCGATCGATTTCCAGCATCTCACAGATGGAATCCAGATCGAAATCCCCTGAAACGGCATGCGCGACATCATGCTTGAATTCTACGTTCAAATTGACTTCGGGTTTCACTGAGGCCCCCCATTTCTGCAACAAATCCGTTCAAATCCGACACCAACGCCATATTATTATATGCCCTTTAAATCTATTTTGACTAAAACCGTGTTAAAGAATGATGTTTTTTTCGTAAAATAATGGGTGTTTATACGGGAGCACCGAATTCCTAACCGCAATTTAATTCAACCCTTATTCATCCATGACAATCAAATGGGTGAATCCGTCCGAGACAGTCCCCGGTAAAGCACCGCACATCATCACATGGAACTCTGTCAGCCGTTATCCCTGCGACGCCGGGCATCCGTATATTTTTTTAAATTATCCTTCAGGAAAGACATTACCTATGACATTAACCGACTCCATCACCCTGTTGAAAACCCTTCTCAGCGGTCATACCCCCGGTCAGCTGGTTATCCAGATCACCGATCACTGCAATGCCAGATGCCCCCAGTGCGGCATGCGGATAACCCAGCATTTCAAACGTTCCCGGCTGCCGGCGGACGATATCAAGCGCATGCTCGATGCCGCCGCCGAACAGGGGGTCCAGGCAGTATCCTTTACGGGCGGTGAACCGTTTCTCATGAGCGAGGTGCTGGTCGATCTGATCCGTCATGCCGGAAAAGCCGGTATCCGCTACATTCGAACCGGCACCAACGGGTTCATGTTTCAACGAAGCGGTCAACCGGGATTTGAAACCAGAATTTCGAAACTGGCTGAAATCCTGGCGGAATCGCCCCTGAGAAACTTCTGGATCAGTATTGATTCCGCCGATGCCGACGTCCATGAAGCCATGAGAGGGCTTCCCGGCGTCATCCGGGGCATTGAAAAAGCCATACCCGTATTTCATGCGCACGGCCTATACCCATCGGCCAATCTGGGGATCAATCGAAATATCAGCGGAAAGCCTATTCGGAAACTGATGCCGTCGGATGCGGATCATTCAGCAAAGGAAACCGACCGGTTTTATCGTGAATTTCGATCGGGGTTTCGTGCGTTTTTCAGGTTCGTTAAGGATATGGGATTTACCATTGTCAACTGCTGCTATCCCATGAGCATCGACACCGGTTCCGATCCGGATGAATTGAAGCCGGTTTACGAGGCCACATCCACCGGCGATATCGTTCGTTTCAGCCGTCAGGAAAAAGCGCTGGTTTACCGGGCGCTTTCGGAAACCCTGACGGAATTTCGATCGGGTATTCGGATATTTACTCCCCGCTGCTCCCTGTACCGGCTGATTCAATACTATGCCGACCATATCGAGACGCCCTATCCGTGCCGCGGCGGTCTCGATTACTGGTTTGTCAATTCGCAGGACGGCAACGTCTATCCCTGCGGATTTCGCGGCCATGAAAACCACGGCAAGCTGTGGAACCGGAATGAGATCCATAGGCCGTCGTCTTCAACATGCACTCTGTGCGACTGGGAATGTTTCAGATACCCGTCGGAACTTTTCGGCCCTCTTACGGAGGCGCTGTCTGCTCCCCGGCAGCTGGCCGGACGCCTTGGCAGGGATTGGCCTTTTTTCCGGTTGTGGCTGCAGGATCTTCGTTATTATCTGGCATGTGACTGGTTTGACGGGAACAAACCGCCGGAGTATGGGAAAATGGCGGCAGTGGGAGGGAAAGAGGACTGAGGACCGAGTTGAAAAAAGCTGTTGGCTGGTGGCTTATGGCTATTAGCTGTTGGCTGTTGGCAGAAGGCGTATTCTGACAGCCCGTAATTCGCAGGGGCGATCGGCAGTCGCCCTTTTGGGTCGACTGATCGCCAGAAAGGGTCAGGGCCTTATCCATTAGGGCCTGTCAAAAAAAACAGGAGTTTTTTACCGGATATTTCTACCGCCCGCTTCGCTCGAGACGCGGGGAACACAGAGTCCCGCGACATCGATTCCGGGCTCTGCGTTCTCTGCGCCTCAAGCGAAGCGAACGGGCGGTAGAAAAAAAGATGTTTTTGCGACGACAATTTTATGGATATCGGGTCGCCGGCGCAACTCGCTTTAGAGATCTCTCTTTGAGCGGCCACCGACATCTGAGAACCACCAACCGATCACAGCAGTTCAATAGCAAGCTCTGACAGATCGGACCGTTCGCCTTTTTCCAGATTGATGTGGGCGTACAGCGGCTGGCCCTTCATTTTTTCAATCAGGTAGCTCAGCCCGTTGGAACGGCTGTCCAGATACGGATGATCGATCTGGTATATATCACCGGTCATGACGATTTTCGTCCCCTCTCCCGCCCGGGTAATGATGGTCTTGACTTCGTGAGGCGTCAGGTTCTGGGCTTCATCCACGATAAAAAACACCTTCACGATGCTGCGCCCCCGGATGTAGGACAGCGGGGTAACGATGATTTTTTCCTCTTCCAGCAGCTCTTTTACCTTGTTTGTTTTCCCGGTTCCCTGAGAATACTGACTCTGAATCACCGACAGGTTGTCATACAGCGGCTGCATGTAGGGATCGAGTTTGGAGTTGATGTCGCCGGGCAGATAGCCGATATCCTTGTTGCTCAGGGGAACCACCGGTCTGGACAGAAATATCTGTCGGTACCGTCGTTTGCTTTCCAGAGCGGCGGCAAGGGCCAGCAGGGTTTTGCCGGTACCGGCCTTTCCGGTCAGCGTCACCAGGGGAATATCGTCGTTCAGGAGTGCGGCCAGCGCAAACGTCTGTTCGGCATTACGGGGTGAAATACCGAAACCCGACCGGTTGTTGTCTATTCTGCGAATGGTGTCGGTCTGGGAATGATACATGGCCAGTGCGGATTTACTTCCGTTTCGAAGGACCAGAAATTCGTTGGCATTCAGGTCATCGCCCCCTGCCAGCTCCGATGCGTCCACTTCAAACGGATGGGCGAATACCCGGTCAATCAGCGTGATATCCACATCCTCGAGCACCCGTCGGCCCGGATACAGCTCCGCCACATCCGTAACCTGATCGGTCTTGTAATCTTCAGCCGTCAATCCGATGGACTTGGCTTTCATGCGAAGGTTGACGTCTTTGGATACCAGCACGACATGTTCGAAATCATTGGCTTCCGCCAGGTGGTATGCCGTATTCAGAATATGGTGATCGGGTTTGTCCATGCTGAAATTGGCGCGAAGATGCTTGTGAAACTCTTTTTCCAGGCTGATCGATATATTACCCTTGCCCGGGCCGAGACTGACGCCCCCGTTGAAAAGTTTCTGTCCGGTAATGGAATCCAGAGATCTGAGAAATTCGCGGGAATTGACGTTGATGATGTCCTTTCCCCTTTTAAACTTATCCAGTTCCTCGATTACGGTAATCGGAATCACTACATCATGTTCTTCAAACTGATCGATACACGTTCCGTCATGCAAAATCACGTTGGTGTCCAGAACAAAGAGCTTTTTCTTGCCGGGCATGTACAAACTCCTTTTGATAAGTTTCAAACAAATTCCGTTAAACAGGATCGACTGAGGGATAAAGATGGAGTATTTGAACCGAATTGTCAAGGTATCGCGGGAAAAAGCTTGATGGCTGTTGGCTGGTAGCCGGTGGATAGTGGCTGTTAAAGGTATAGGGTATGGGGTGGAGGGTGGGGAGGCAAACGGATAATTTATCGGATTTTAATACTTCGCTAACATTCGGTGCTTAAATTGAGCTTGACAAAATGAGGCACCTTCTGCCGATGCTCCGGCTCTCGGCAAATTACATGAAATATAAGGAGATGCAATTTCATGAAGTATTATATTCACAACATTCCGGGGAGGCTTCGCATCAAGATCCCATCACTTCGCCGGAATGCCCGGATTAAAGGCCGTATTCAGCGGCTTCTCGACATGAGCGGTATCGATAACGTATCATTCAATACGGTAACCGGAAGCGTCCTGATTGAATATGACCTGGATCAGATCAACGCCGATCCGATTCTCGCCCGGCTGCGGGAAAACGGGTATTTTGATGATTCCAGGGTTGAAACCCATGACGACGTGATCCGGAATACCGCTCAGGCTACGGGGCATAAAGTCAGCAAGGCCGCATTCGGATGGGTTGTCGGAAAAGTACTTGAAGCAAACGGCCTGACCCTGCTGGCAGCATTGATATGATCCGCTTTTATAAAAAAATTATTCAACCGCCTCCGGACCGATTTCGGGGGATTCGTTTGTCCTGTCTTCAAACATTTCGCGTTTTTTCTGAATTCGTTCAATCCGGCCGGCAAAGCCGGTCTTGGTACCGTCCTCTATTTGATATTGCCGCGCCGTCTCACATACGGCAATTGCATGGTCAAATTCTCCCTCCTCATCATAAAATCTGGCAATATCTCTGAACGCGTAAATTTTTGAGAACGAATCCCCCATTTCCCTCCGGACCTCCGGCTCCAGTGCGGGAAATGCATCGAGATAAATCCCGGCATACTTTCTCAGAATGTCTCGAATGTCCGGTTCCTGACGCTTACGATAGGCCGTTTCGCAAATTTTTGCCAGCAGCTGATGACGCTGGAAATTTGTCATCTCAAGTGTTTCACTATCCAGCATCTTCTGAATATCACCGGACCGGATCGCCTCCTCCACCCGTTCAACTTCAGGCGGCGGTGCCTGTTCTTCAGCCGGTGGCGCTTCTTTTCGGGGTTTTGAAATCCATCTGCCCCGTCTGCCCACCCAGACAAAAATTCCGATCGTTACGACCGCGACACCTAACCAGTTCATATTTTACCCTCCTGTTATCATTTTTGGATAAAGGTCTGCAATACACTGTTCATAAAATTTCCGTCACAAAAAATCTCGAACCATATCCGGTTCTGATTTGCGAAACCCTGATAAACATTTCGTTTGTTTTTTTAACGCCCGTTCGCTTCGCTCTCTCGAGGCACAGAGATCACAGAGACCGGAATCGCCGTTTCAGGTCTCTGCGTTCTCTGCATCTCAAACGAAGCGGGCGGTAAATACATTCAGTAAAAAATCTTGTTTTTTTGACAGCCTTTAACGGATAAGGCGCAAAAATCCATTGTGAACTCCTGTTCAATATTCAAAGCTCTTTTTACCTGTTACTCTCATGAAATCGAAAGGTTGGGGGAACACCGGCGAGTTCTTCCGCGAGTTCGTGCCCATCCAGAAATGTCTATTTTTTCCAATTTCTGCGTCAGGCAACTATTTTAATCCTCGAAATACCCCGTGTATTCATGCGGTTAAAATATTTGCCTTCCTTGAACTTGAAAAAACTATCCTATTTCTGGATGGACACGAGTTCGGTGTTCTCCCAGGGCAAGTCCATGTCAGACCGTCCAAAATGGCCATATGCCGAAAGTTTCCGGTAAAACCCTTCCGGATGCTCACCGGGCAGATACCTTAGCCGGAAATCTCTCAAAATGGCCGCCAGGCGAAAATCAAACCGTTTACGGACGAGGTCTGTAATGTCGGTATCCGAAATACGGCCGGTCCCGAACGTCTGCGCCTGTATCGATACCGGAGACGACTGACCGATGGAATAACTGAGGGTAATTTCACATTCGGTCGCCAGCTTTGCCGCCACAACGTTTTTGGCGGCAAACCGGGCGGCATAGGCACCGGTCCGGTCGATCCGCAGGGGATCTTTTCCGCTCAGGGCTTTTCCGCTGTGCCGGCTGTATTCCCCGTAGGTGTCAATGGCGTTTTTTCGTCCGGTCAGGCCGGAATGGGATGCCGGTCCCCCCGTATACAGCCCGTCTGGGTTGACCTTGATATTGGTCTTTGAATCCGGTCGTATGGATTCGTCGGTAAATACCGGCTCGACGACCGCCTCCCGGATGTCCTTTCGCAATCTGTCCAGAGACGGATCCGTCAGGCTTTTCTGGGTAGCCGTCACGACGACGCTGTGAATGCGAACGGGACGACGGTTTTTGTACTCAACGCCGACCTGAACCTTACCGTCCGGGATCAGATACGAAAGCATCCGTTGACGTCGAACCCGGTCGAGCTGACGCGACAGTTTGTGAGCCAGCGTTACAGGCAGGGGCATCAGCTGAGGTGTCTGATCACATGCAAAGCCAAACACCGTCACCTGATTCTTGACCGGAATCCGTTCGATTTCCTCATCCGTAAGATGGAATTCATCAAAATGCGCACACGCCTCTTCCGGGAGGGATTTCAACGACGACAGGATGCTGCAGGTCTCCGGGTTGAAATCCGGCTGATCATACCCGGCCTCCCGTATCATGTCCCGTGCCAGTTTTGGAACATCCACATGCACCCCCGAAGCGAAACGGGCGGCCACAAACAAAATGGCGCTGGACACGGCGCATTCCGCAAACACCCTGGCATAGGGGTCCTGCCTGATAAATTTATCCACAACGGCATCACTGATCATATCGCACAGTTTGTCCGGATGCCCCGCCGTTACCGATTCGGATGTAAACATGAAATTTTTGATCATTTTGCGTCCGTTTCCGTCATTTCCCAAGCATGCGATAAGGGGCTCAGACAGTCATTGTTCTGTCGTGTCGTTCCCGGTATGCGCCACTTTTTTTCGGGTTTCGTTGATGATCAGCGGCATCAGCGCACCGGCGCCGATAACGCCGTAATCCGTTGCCTTCAAGACTGTAATGCCCAGCAGACGCCTCAGGGGAGGCCAAACCACGGTCAGCAGCTGAGCAAAAAAAGACCAGCCCAGGGCCCGGTTCAGATAAACATTGGGAGGAAATTCACCCTGTTCAAACAGGCTTCGGTGCTCCGAACGGCAACTCAGGGCATGCAGCAGCTGTGATATGGTCAGACTCTGAAACGCCAGACTGCCGGCAGCCGCCCCGATTCCGTAGCGGGCAAGTCCGTATCCATAGGCAGCCAGGGCACCGGCGGTCATGGTCGACGACTCCATCACCATATTTTTATAATCATCCTTTGAAAACAGGGGTGCATCGGCCTCACGGGGCGGACGGCTCATCACGTCCGGTTCCGGAGGTTCCAGCGACAATGCCAGGCCGGGAAAGATGTCCGATATGATGTTGATCCACAGCAGCTGCATCACATTCAGCGGAAACCCCAGCCCCAGTGCCATGGCCGTGAACATGATCAGAATTTCACTGATGTTGGTGGAAAGAAAAAAATGAATGGATTTCCGAATATTGCCGTAGGTAACCCGGCCTTCCCGAATCGCAACGGTCAGGCTTTCCAGGTTGTCCTTCTGCAGCACGATATCGGCCACTTCCCTGGCCACATCCGTTCCGCCTTCCCCCATGGCAACACCGATATCCGCGGCTTTCAGGGCCGGTCCGTCATTGATGCCGTCACCGGTCATGGCAACGGTCCTGCCCGCGCTCTGAAGGGCCTGAACGATTTTCAGCTTGTGTGCCGGGCTGACGCGGGCAAACACATGCACCTTGCGGGCCAGGGCCTCCAAGGCATCGGGGGCAACCGACGTCAGGTGCGTTGAATCCAGTATTTTCAAATGGTCACTGTCCTTTGCCAGATCCAGGCAGGATGCAACCGAGTACGCGGTCGTGCTTTGATCGCCGGTAATCATGACGGTTTCGATCCCCGCATGATGAAAGATCTCGATCAATTCCCGGACCCCGTCGCGAATGGGGTCCGACATTCCCACCAGTCCCAGCCACACCAGTTCATCTTCACACGGGACCGGGCCGTGCTCCCGGATTTCCTTGTAAGCCGCCCCCAGAACGCGAAGCCCCCGGCCGGCCATATCCTCATTTTTCATCTCGATGATGCGGCGGTGTTCGTCGGTCAACAGCACCTGATGGCCCTGAACAAACCGATGACGACATCGGGCCAGAACTTCGGGGGGACTGCCTTTGACCGCCATGAAATCCGAACCGTTCACGCCGCTGTGAACGGAACTCATAAACAACCGGTTTTCTCCCCGGTGATTGATTTCCACTGTCCGGTGGCGTTCGCGCAGAGCGGTTACATCCATACCGACGTCCAGCGCCATCCGGATCAGAGCGTTTTCCGTGGATGACCCCAGCAGCCTGTAATCCCCGCCGTCATCACATCCGTTGATTCTGGATTCATTGCACAACACGCAGGATGCGATCAATCGCTGCACTTCCGGCAGGGCGACCGGATCGAGCGTCTCTTCGCCCATACAGAGGAACCGGCCCTTATGAAGCTGCAGGTGTCTGTCGCCGGTATACACCTCGGTTACCGTCATCCGATTGAGGGTAATGGTACCGGTTTTATCCAGGCAGATGGTCTGCACCGCTCCCAGTGTTTCGATGGCCTGAAGCCGCCGCACCAGGACCTGGTGCTTCTGCATCCGGGTGATACCCAGCGCGAAATTGATGGTGGCCGCCGCCGGAAGGCCTTCGGGAACCGCCGCCGCCGCCAGGGATATGGCGCACTGAAGCATCTCGATCATCCCGTAGCCCCGTAAAAATCCCATCAGGAAGACCACCCCGCAGATTCCACCGCACATCAGCACCAACTGGTCCCCCAGACGGCCCAGCTGACGCTCGATCGGGGTTTTCGGAGCCGTGGTTTCCTCCAGCAGCAGCTTCAGCTGCCCGATCCGGGTCTGCGCGGCCGTCTCTGTCACCACGGCGGTTCCCTGGCCGCCGGTAACCAGAGTCCCCATATAGGCCATGTTGATGCGATCGCCCAGGGCAATGATCCGCTTTTTCAGTGTCCGGGGATTCTTGAATACCGGCAGACTTTCCCCGGTAAGCATGGATTCATCGATGGACAGGTTCGAAGCGCTGAGAATCCGGCAATCCGCGGCTACATAGGTGCCGGGTTTGAAAACCAGAATATCGCCGCCAACCACTTCGTGCGCGGGGATTGTCTGCGTCGCGCCTTCGCGGATCACTTCGCAAACAGGATGCACCAAGTCCTGAAACGCCTGAATCGTTTTTTCGGAACGGCTCTCGGTTATGTACCCGATCGCCGTATTGGCCGCCAGCACCCCGACGATAATAACCGCGTCAACCACGCCTCCGGTCAGTATCGATACCCCGGCGGCCGCCCCGAGCAGATATGTCGGCAATGAATGGATCTGGTCCTTTATGATATCCCATCCCCCTTCGGGCCGCGGATTCAGGCAGCAGGTTCGGACCGTGCTGCTGCAATCGATGTGCCGCCGTTTCCAGGTCCAGCCCCTGACGCCGATCGGTCTGCATCTGCTTCATGACCGCATCGGCCGTCGTTGTATGCCAGGATGGCCCCTCCATATCCGCGGAAGCCGGGGCTGCCGGCAACCTGACCGTTTTCCGCCTGTCACAGTCCCTGTTTTTTTTACGTTCCGCTTTCAACGGGACCGGGTTCGGGAGAACCTCTTTTGAGCTTCTATCCTTTTTTTTGCGGCATTCATGCATACGTCCGATTGGATGCCGGACCGTTTCTTCCTGAAGAACCCGTTCGATCAGTGCGCCGACGGTATACATCGTGCTGTTTGAATTGTAGGACACCAGAATGTTTCCGGTAATATCGCTGGCGGAAACCTCGCGCACAAATTTTTCGCGAATTAACCGCTGTTCCAGACAATGCTTCAGTTTCCCGGAACCGAAAAGCCCTTTAACTTTGAACCGGGTTCTTCCCGGCACCACTGCATGAATGATTTCAAGCATCTGATGAACATGTCTCCGCTGGATGGTTGGTTTACTTCAGATATTTCGCGGCTATGCGCTCTCTGCGCCTCGAGCGGTGCGGACGGTAACCATACCGGTTTTTAACGAAAGGCTTGAGGCCCCAAGGCGATTAAAGCCCGCAATCCAACGGGCTTAATATGGATACGAAGTATTATTCCGTTTGGTTTGAGAGGTTTGGGTCCTGCGTCTCATGAGCCGGAACAACGTTGATTTGCTCGGTCAATGACCGGGAGTAGACGCCGAATGCGTACCAGAACGCTGTGTACCATGGCGGTTTCTGAAAATTTCCTCTGGCGATTTCAATGATGCCGTGCACCAGAAGTCCAAGAAATACCAGCGACGGCAGGTCTGCCCAGCCACTGCTGAAACCGGTCAGCAATCGGTCTACGCAGCCTAAAGGCCTGCGTACCTCGACGGCCAACGGCCCGGCGCAGACAGGGGTTGTCCGGACTTGGAACAACTCCTGTTTTACGGCCGTTTGTATCAAGGCATCCGGATCGATGATTTTTCCCTGAATGAGGAGGCTGCCGGTCAGCGCATTGGATTCAACACTGTCCACCCCGGGCTGCCGGCGTATTTCCTCCCGCACATTCGAAAAATAATCACCATCCCTTTTCTTTTCGGCAATCCTGAGCCTGATTCGACTTTTTGTCCGGTGAACGATGACCGCTGCCGGCAGATTTTCCATAGACATTCCTCATGGCAGATACATTTCGCCGAATTTTGAGAAACAACGACATCACCTCATTCGCCGGTTTTCTGATGCGTAATTTCGGATTTGGCCTCCGCCGCCAGATCTTCAATGGTTTCCTTGGTTTCGGCCATGGATACCTTGATTTCCTCGTACATGATCATGGCGCCTTTAATGGCTGTCTTGGCAATGGGCTTCAATATACTGCCGATGATCGGAAGCACTACCGGCGCCAGAAGAACCGCACCGGCTCCAATAGCCAGGCTGCTGAGATTCAGGCCGTTTCTGAAAAGTTTCATGGTCGGACCTCCTTGATTGAAAGTTGTAAATTTATCTTTATGGATGCGTATTTAAAACCATTTGATGCCCCGCGTTTTTTACACAGGCATAAGGTACGCCGTGCAGGAATATTTTATGGTGCGCTTTTGTTGTTAGCCCGTTTTGACGAAATGGGAAAAAATTTCGAACACGTCAACATCAAAATCAATGAGGATACAAAGATATGCGTAAAGACCGGTTGCTTCCGAATCTGGAAAATCTCTGAAAAATTTCCGGTATTGTTAGGATATTATGAGCATTGTGTTTTTATAATATGTCTATCATAAAATATTGCCGCCCCAATGTCAAAAAAAAAAAATCATTTTATGTAACAATATCAGTATTTTATAATTTATAATCCGAGATATTTCCCTTGCGTCACTCTGAAAAAACTGCGTTACTGTTTCCCCGGGGCGGAGAAGGCAAGGTATCCGGACCCCCTGTTAACAGACGCCCCACCCTTTTGAGATCAGGTTATATTCCACCTGATAGTTGCAACGTTCAGGTTCTATCCTTCCTGATCTGCTCAGGCATCGACGGGGTTAAGTTACCCGGTCGTTTTTTCCATGAAACTTAATGTAAAATTCATTCGGTGCAATTATTTTTTAAACAAAAAAACGCCAGAATACAGGCCGATTAAAAATTGTCCGCACGAATTTCACGGCATTAACCGCCGAAATCATCATGGGGAGGCAACTGAATGGACCGGGAACACGTACCTGCCAGATTAATTGATCTGAATCATATCGTCAAAAGCCCGATTCGCCGAAATATCGTGAACATGATACGGGGTCCCCTGGAGAAGGCAACATCCCTTTCCCGAATCAATCAGATGTACGATATGATTCAGGCGCAGTCAAAGTCAGTCGACAAGGCTGATGATTTTTTTCAACGGTGCATGAATTTACTGAATATCCGGCACACTGTATCAGACCGTGATCTGGCGAAAATTCCTTCAAAGGGTCCGGTAATGATCGTGGCAAACCATCCGTTTGGCGGTGCCGAGGCCATTGCCATGGCAACGCTTCTTCTCAATATACGGCCGGATATGAAATTTCTGGGCAATTATCTGCTTACCCGGATCGACGGGATCAAAGACTATGTAATTCCGGTCGATCCGTTCGGTCATAAAGAATCCATTCAATTGAACATGACGGCATTGAAGCGATCGATTCAATGGCTCAAATCCGGGGGCGTGCTCATCACGTTTCCAGCCGGAGAGGTTTCACATATCCATCTGAGCCGGATGCGGGTCATTGATACGAAATGGAACCCGTTTGCGGCATCCGTGATACGGCACGCGAAAGCGGCGGTGGTACCGGTATATGTCAGAGGAAGAAACACCATCCTGTTCAACATTGCCGGGCTGATCCATCCCCGGCTTCGGACGGCGATGCTGCCCCATGAACTGGTCAACAAAAAAAACAGGACCATCGAGATGCATATCGGATCGCCGCTCTCATGGAAAAAGCTCTCCGCTTTTCATGATCAGACGCAGTTAATGGATTATCTGAGATTCAAGACCTATTTTTTAAGGCACCGGTATCACCGCTCCATGTTTCACCGAATACCGGCAGACATGCCCGAAAAGAATTTAAAAAATCAACGTCCGATCATGCCGCCGGTATCGATGTTACTGCTTCGACGGGATGTCACCAACCTGCCCCCGGAAAATCTGCTGCTGCAAAAATCCGATCTTGCCGTATACGTGGCGCGATCGGAACAGATACCCAATGTGCTGTATGAAATCGGCCGGTTGCGGGAACTGACGTTCCGTGACGTTCATGAAGGCACCGGCAGGTATGTGGACCTGGATCAATTCGATACCGGTTATCTGCACCTTTTTTTATGGAACAGAAACAGAAATGAAGTCGTGGGGGCTTACCGGTTGGGTCAGCTGGACCGTATTCTGGAAAAAGAGGGACCCAGAGGGCTTTACACACATACCCTGTTTCGGTTTCACTCCGGATTTCTGGAGCAGATGAGCTCGGCACTTGAAATCGGCCGTTCATTCATTCGATCCGAATATCAGAAAAAGTACAACAGCCTGCTGATGCTGTGGCAGGGCATCGGTCGTTTCGTGGCACTTCATCCCCGATATCGGATGCTGTTCGGACCGGTCAGCATCAGCGATGACTACCAGTCCGTTTCCAGAAATCTGATGATTCAGTTTCTGAAACGTCATAAAACCGATGCCCGACTGTCTCACCGTGTCAGACCCAGAAACCCCTATTACCGGCGTCGAATCGGACCAACGGGAAAGCAGCTGTCGGTATTAACCCGCAAAGACGATATGGAAGAGATTTCCCTGCTGATTTCGGAAATCGAAAGGGATGGAAAGGGCATTCCGGTACTGCTCAAACACTATCTGAAACTCAACGCCCGAATTATCGCCTTCAATGTGGACAGAAAATTTTCAAACGTAGTTGACGGGCTGATCAAGGTGGATTTGATGCAGACGGATTCGAGGATGCTCGATCGGTTTATGGGGGCGGAAGGCAGAAAGCTTTTTTATCGGTATCACCGATGCGGAATCCCAACCGGATATGATACGAGACTGTCGAAAGCGTCGAGCAATCCGTATTGAATATCCGCGCATTTTTTATATGAGGTGAAATATTCATGGCAACGACAGAAAATCACGTACAAAGACTGATTCAGGAAACATTTTCAGATCCATCGTTGAAAGAAACGGATTATGAATGGATGGACGATATATACAAAAGCGCTTTATTTGCCGTATGTAATAAAAAGAAGGATTCGAAGGAATTGGATAAGCACCGGGAAAATACCCTTTACGAGGAACTCATCAAACGATTGACCCGTTTTTATAAAAACCGTAACGGTTTTACATATGAACCACACAATACCAAATAGGTGGTGTCCATCCAGAAATAGGATAGTTTTTTCAAGTTCAAGGAAGGCAAATATTTTAAACGCAGGAATACACGGGGTATTTCAAGGATTAAAATATTTGCCTGACGCAGAAATTGGGGAAAATAGACATTTCTGGATGGGCACTAGGTAATACTCTTTTCCGATACTGCCGCTGACGAGGCAACACCCATGAGCCTCTATCCGGATCGATATCGGCATCAAAGCCGTTGAGCATTTCTTCAACCGGCCTGTCAACTGCATATTGCCATTGACAGGCCGGTTCCTTTTTTTTACACTTTGGCCGATTTTTCCAATCAGATACCCATGGTTTTAAGGAGGTGCCGAATGCGACATTTTGAAAAAACGTTCCGGACGACTGCGGAACCGATCCTTTTTGCAGCGGCAATGAGAGACCCGAAGCATATCATTCGTCAGGAGTATGCCAGAAATGCCGTCAAATGTTCGGTCAGCGACATTGAAAAATCCGACGACCACCATATTTACGAAGTCCACAGCGTCGGTTTCGCCCGAACAGCCGCCGGAGTGGACAAATCCAGAACCGAGAAAACCATTGTCGTCATCCATTGGGATCTCGCCTCTTTCGAAGCCCGATGGCGGGCGGTCACGGAGCATGGACGTAACGTCACCATCCGGGGAAGTTATGCGGTTGACGCTGCCGACAGCGGCAGCAGTGTGACGCTGTCTGTCAACATTGACATCCGGATGCCGCTGATCGGCCCCATGGCGGAAAAAATCGTCGAACAGGAATTTCGAACGCAATGGCCGAAATATATACGGGCTACCGACGGTCATGCTCTGTTTCTTTCAAAAGATGTTTTGTAACCCCGGTTTAACCATCCTTTCATCTTTCAAATCGCCAATTCTTCCGGCTCATCATCTTCTAGTTTTTTCCTAATTTTGATCAAATGATCCGAAATCATCATACGACTTCGTTTTGGAGATGACGCCGAAAAATTTGTTTTAACCATTCGGCGGACTCAGAAGGCCCGACCGTTGCGCATCCAAAACGGAATCATGCGATAACCGGTCCAGGGACCGCGGAAAAGCTACCGCGCAATTCCCGTGAAATGTATTTCCGCTGCGGCCCTGGCCCTCAAAGATGAAGGATCAGACATAAATGAAAATCGATCTGCATGTTCATTCCATGGCTTCCCGACGCCCGGCTCAATGGATTCTTCAAAAAATCGGATGTCCCGAGAGCTTCACCGAACCGCTGGAAATCTATCGAATCGCCAGGCAAAGCGGCATGACTGCCGTTACGATTACGGATCACAACGCTATCGACAGCGCGCTGGAAATCGCTCACCTTCCCGACACATTCGTCAGCGAGGAAATTACCACGTATTTCCCGGACAGTGGATGCAAAATTCATGTACTGGCCTACGATATCAGCGAACGGCAGCATCAGGATATCCAGCACATCCGCGATAACATTTTTGACCTGGTCGAATATCTGAATCGTCAGAATATCTTTCATGCGGCGGCACACCCCCTTTACTCCATCAATGGAAAACTCTCATCGGATCTGTTTGAAAAACTTCTGCTGCTTTTCAAGGTGCTGGAAATCAACGGTGCCAGAAATGACCGGGAAAACATATGCCTCGAGCAGATATCGACCTCCCTGGGTCCGGATGACATCGCCCGAATGGCGGACAGGCACGATCTTCAGCCGTATGGCGACAAGCCCTGGATAAAATGCCTGATCGGAGGATCGGACGATCACAGCTCTCTCAACATTGCCAGGGCCTATACGCATATTGAAGGTGCCGATTCAACCGCGGACGCGTTTCATCGCATTGAAGCAAACGCCATGCAAGTGGTTCGACGACCGTCCACTCCCAAAACCATGGCGCATAATCTGTACGGCATTGCCTATCAGTTTTACCGCTCGAAATTCAACCTGGACCGCTATGCCGACAAGGATATAATGATTCTTTTTCTGGAACGGTGCCTCCGGCCGTTTCAAAGCGAAGCCAGGCAGTTCAAAAACCCTCTGTATTTTATCCGGAGGCTTCGGCATCGAAAAAGTTCAAAAGCAAACGTGCCTGACTCGCTGATGGACCTGCTGAAAAACGAAGCCCGAAAACTCCTAGAATCCGATCCCCATTTAATGAAAATAGCCCGGACCAGCCGCCCCGCACATGCCATAGAATCAAACTGGTTTCATTTTGTAAACCATGTATCCAACCAGGTGATTCTGCATTTTGCCAACCATCTGATGGATCATCTTTCCGGGGCCAATGTGTTCAATCTCTTTCACACCGTTGGATCGGCCGGCGGTCTGTTTACGCTGTTGTCCCCTTATTTTATTTCCTATTCGATGTTTTCAAAGGACCGGGAATTCAGCCGGAAAACCCTTGAAACCATCTCAGGTATTGGCGCATCAAATCGGAAATCGAACGATTCCATTCACATCGCCCACTTTACCGATACCTTCTACAATATCAACGGCGTAGCCCTGACCCTTCAACAGCAGGTCAAGGCCGCCGTCAAAAATCACAAACGATATACAGTGCTTACCTGCGATGGACAATGCCGCCGGACCGAAGCCGGTATCCGGCTGTTTAAAGCCGTCGGTGAATATGAACTGCCCGAATACCCCGAACAGAAGATCTGCTATCCCCCTTTACTTGAAATGCTGGACTTCTGCTACGAGCAGGGCATCAACCGCATCATTTCGGCGACACCGGGGCCGGTCGGCCTGGCGGCACTGGCCATTGCACGGATTTTAAAACTCCCGGTTTACGGAACATACCACACCTCCCTTCCCCAGTATGCCGGTTTTCTGACCGGTGACTCGCTCATGGAAGACCTGACCTGGCGATACATGATCTGGTATTACGATCAAATGGACTGCATTTACGTGCCGTCTCAGAGCACGGCCTCGGAACTGATGAAAAAGGGAATCGACCGGCAGAAAATCAGGATTTTCCCGAGAGGTATCGACATCGAACGATTTCATCCCGGCAAACGCAACGGGCATCTTCGGGATCGTTACGGAATTGATGAAAAAATAAAATTACTTTATGTCGGCCGGGTGTCCAGGGAAAAGAATCTCGATCTGCTGTGTGAGGCATTCAAACAACTGACACAAACGAAACGTAATGTGCATTTAATCGTTGTCGGAGACGGCCCGTATCTGGAGGAAATGAGACGACAACTGCGGGAAAAGCCGTGCACATTTACGGGGTATATGGAAGGAGACGATCTGTCCGCCATATATGCATCCAGCGATGTGTTTGTTTTTCCCAGCGCCACGGACACTTTCGGAAATGTCGTGCTGGAAGCCCAGGCATCCGGACTTCCCGTTATCGTATCCAACCAGGGCGGCCCGAAAGAAAATATGATCCCCGGTAAAACAGGACTCGAAATTCCTGCCGACAATGCCGACAGCCTTGCAGAGGCCATGAACAAACTGATCGATCATCCGGACCTCAGGAAAAAAATGGGTCAAAACGGTCGTCAATACATGGAAAAACGATCGTTTGAACATGCATATCTGCAGACATGGGACCTGTATACCGATACCGAACCGGTGGCCAAAGCCGGATAACCGATAATTTCTTCACGATCCCCCTTTCCCTGCTCCTCCCTCCAACCAGTGGAAAGGGGGATCACTTCAAAAAAAGGAGAATTTTCATGTTGAGACTTCGATGTGACCGATGCGGAAAAACGTTACTCTATCCCGACCTGGAACATAACGAAACACTTCGATGGGTGTTCTGTTCAAACTGTATCGAAGAAGCCGGTAATCGAACAGGCTATGAATGGTTTCGGGATTTAAAGGAACCAAATGCCCATAAAAAAGCAGTGACGGCCGGGGGACAAATCCATCTTTAAGGAATCCGCTGCTCGGAAAACAGGCCGTTATGCCCGCTGCTGTTTCCAATGCCTTTTTATTTCTACATTCGTTCGGATTCCGTGATTCATATTCTCGTTCCTGTTACAAAAGAGTAATCCTATATGATTTCCGTCTGTATTTTCTGCATCCCTTTCAGTTACCATACCTCTGTCGACATAGCCGGCTTCAGCCAATAGCCCGGTTATTATAGAAATCTAATACGCCCTTAACGGTTGCGACTTATCTTACCTGAAGTTATTTCATGCAGCAGGCACGCTTACCCGTATATTTACCGCCCGCTTCGCTCGAGACGCAGAAAACGCAGAGACTCGAAACGGCGAGTCGGGGCTCTGCGATCTCTGTGCCTCGAGAGAGCGTAGCGAACAGGCGGTAGAAAATAAAGGAATTTTTTTGTAACGGCATTTCCATAAGAATTGGGTTGCGGGCATAGCCCGCATTAGAACCAATCCAACTTAAAAAAGGCAGAGAATGTATGGTATCCGAAAAGCAATCATTAAAAGTCAAAATCGCACTGCTCTGCGGACTGATCATCATCATATCGATCGTTTTGATCGGTGCGGTCAGCCTGTTCCAGTTCAAACGCTTCGGTGCGGACACCTCAACCGAAGCCTACAGTGCATTAACCGACCAGACCTTTCGGCTGCTCAAATCCGGGCTGAAAAACGAGAACCAGACGGCCGGCAATCTGATCGGTCGTCTGGAAGACGACCTGCTGCGCCTTGCATCGTCACCTAACATCAAAGCGGCGCTGGACGTGGATTCCGGCGACAATCTGCTTGCCGGCCGCCTAGCGGAAAAAGAAGCCGGCGTTGTTTTGAACACGATCGTACAGATCTGCAAGGCCCAGAAAATGCTGATGGAGAAAAAACTTTCGGCGGATATCTCGGTCGCCGAATATATTCTGGCATCCAGGGGCGGTATCGAAATCGAAGGACTGACGCAGCAGTGGACCGTGAGAAATCAATTGACCGGTGAAACCGATACCGTCACCCTTCCCTATTTCATGATCGGATTTGACCGTCTGGAAATGACAACGGATTTCGATCATCCTGTGCCGATTGTCGACAAGGTCGAACAACTTGCAGGCGCCGCCTGCGCGGTGTATCAACGCATGAATCAGGGAGGCGACATGCTGCGGGTGGCCGGTAATATCCCCGCAGCGGACGGACAGCGGTCGGTCGGACATTATCTGCCGGCTCACATGCCGAACGGCACCCCTTCCCCGCTCATCGGGACTGTTTTAAACGGCCGGGTGTTTCACGGAAGGATCACCGAGGGCGGGAATTCGTATATCGGTATGTTCAAGCCCCTCAAAGACGTAGACCAGCAAATCATCGGCATGTTCTTTGTCGGTGAAAAAGAGCTGGAAAATTCCGAACTTATCAACGCCATCTTTGCGACGAAAATCGAAATTTCCGGTTATCCGGCCGTCATCGACTCCGGCGGCGACATTATCATCCATCCACGGGCCGACCTGATCGGGAAAAACATTATCACGGATCTGGGCATTCACCAATTCGAGAAGGTCATTGAAAAACGCGACAGCCCGGACCGGCAACTGGTAACGTTTGATTTTGAAAACCAGCGCCAGTTTGCGACCGGTGCCTACCTGCGTGAATGGGACTGGCTGATACTGGCAATAGGCTACTGGAACGAATTTTCCCAGGAATCCGCGGTCCGCAAACTCGCCGACGAAGAAATCAGGACCCTTCGCCGGAACGTATATGAAACCGTGGATGATCAGGATCACCTCATCTATAACCGAATCCGCCTCGTCAATGCGGATGGGGAAACGATCTCCGTCGATACGGATACCGGTTCGAAAGGTGATTCGGGATCTTTTCCCGATCCTGCATGGTTCAATAACGTCCTGGCTCTGAATCAAAAGCAGATTTACACTTTCGACATACGGGTTGAATCCGGAACTCACCTGCTTCGAATGGCAACCCCTGTTTTTGGTAACGACCGCTGTCTCGGCGTTGTCGCTATTGATTTGAACTGGGACGTCATCTGGAAATTACTCCGGCATCACCGTTACGGGCAGAACGGATACGCCTTCATCGTCGACGACAACGGTTTTCTGGTGTCTCATCCTAAATATGGTCGAAACGATAACGTGAACATCAGACATCACGGAGAAGCCTTATCAGATCTGTACAAAAATTACATGGCCGGAGGGCTCGGCGGGGACGGCAACTACCAATTTGAAAATGTCGATAAATTTGTGGTCTTCGCTCCCCTTCCCATCGGATCACGCACTTACAGCATCGCGGTATCAGCCCCCATGAGCGATTTTTTGAGTCTTGCCGATTCGATCCGCCGCAAAACCGACAGCCGTTTTATTCGCGCCGCCGGCACTATCGGCGGAATTACACTGATTCTGTTATGCTTCGGCGTCATTACCGGTCTGTATTTTGCCGGCAGCCTGTCACGCCCTATTCAAAAAGTCATCCATCATCTGGCCCAATCGGCCGGCCTGATCCATCAGACCTCTGACCGCATGGCTTCTACGGGCCATTCACTGACGGAAGGCGCGACGCAGCAGTCCGCCTCCATTCGCCTGACATCCGAACTGCTGGAAACCATGTCCGAAAGCATTAACCGTAACACCATGAACGCCAATCAAACAAATGACATCATGAAGCAAACCCGATCCATCGTGTCAGACACCACCGATTCCATGTCGGCCCTGAAAGATTCCATGAAAGAAATCTCCCTGGCCGGATGCGAAACCACATCCATCATCAAACAAATTGACGACATCGCTTTCAAAACAAATCTTCTCTCGTTGAATGCCGCCGTAGAAGCGGCGCGAGCCGGAGAAGCCGGCAATGCGTTCGGTGTTGTCGCGGAGGAGGTTCGCAACCTGTCCCGGGTGACCGCTGAAGCCGCCCGCCATACGGCGGACATGCTTGAGGACACGATTCGAAAAATTCAGGCCGGTGAATCCATCGTAAAACAGACCCATGATACGTTCTGCAAACTTGCGGAAAGCACGTTGACCGTTGATAAACTCGTTGAACAGATTGCCGATACCTCAAACAATCAAAGTGACAGTATCCGGCAGATGAATCTCTCGTTTAACGAAATCAATGCCATCATCCGGTCAAATGCCGCCAATTCACAGGAGGCGGAGAGCGTCTCCGAAGCCATGAGTCTGGAATCCGGCCGGTTGAAGACTATGCTGAATCAACTCAGGGGAATTGTCGGAGGAAATCAGGACTTGATGACGAGGACCGAGTTAAAAAAGCTGACGGCTGAAAAAAAAGACTGAATGCCGAGGGCTGAGGACTGAGTTGAAAAAAGCTGGTGGCTGGTGGCCGGTGGCTGGTTGGGGTGTTGGTTACCGGTTATGGGGTGAAGGGTTACGAGGGGTGACGGCTAGGCCGTCTCGATGATGTTTCGTGTTTCATCCACATGGAACCGGGCGGGAAGAAATTTTTCACACGCATAGATGTTGGAGAGGATATGGCCGGTGATGCGGTTGGTTTTGATTCGGCCGCCGGTCAGGGCCATCAGCGGAATCAGGTTGTCCGCCAGGTGACAATCCACGGCTGCATCGGATTTCAGCAGGTCGAGCAGCCGGGCCGCCGCTTTGTTCCCAACGGTTTCAGCCCGAACCCCCCGTTCGCCCAGGCCATCCGCCCCGATAGTCGGTAACCCTTCCGCACTTTCCGCCCACAGGGTGACCACCGCTCCGGTAGAGGCGGTCCGGTCGTATGTTTTTTCGATGGTGACAGGATACCGGGTTGACAGCAGTTCCATCGCGCCCTGTGCCATCCGTCCGCATACATCCGCTTTTTTCAGGACCTCGGAAGCGCAGGCGATCCCCCGGATTCGGGTCGGCAGCGGGCGGTCGATGCGGTCGACAGGGGACACATGACCCCTTAAGTATCTGATAAACTTATCGATGGATTCAAAATTCCTGACGCGATACGCCGGGCAGACAGAAAGGCTTACATGCCCCTGTCCTTTGGGGAAAAATCCTCTGAGCACCTGCCGGACCTGAATCGACGCGATGTCGTTATAGTGGGGCACGATCAACCGGGCAAAATAGTCGATGGGGATGCTCCATTTCGTATCCGTGCCCCCGGTCACATCCAGCGCAATGTCGCCGGCGGCAAACATGCACGGCAACAGCAGGGACTGAAGCAGCAGGGTGATCGAACCGGCGGTGCCGATATCGATTTTCAAATGACCCGGCTGGAGAAGGCCGGGGGTAAATTCGACGGCCGGTGATTTCAGTTCGGCACCGCGCACCCGGGCGTTCGTCAATCGCCTCAGTGCGTCTATGCAGGCCAGGTGCTGGCGTTTCAATCCCGGCACCGGGCGGTTGAAGCGAATCTTTTCCGCCCGGAACGGCTGACCGGTCAGCGCCGACAGTGCCAGAGCGGTCCGGATGATCTGACCTCCGCCCTCTTTATAAGATCCGTCGATGATGATCATGGGCCTGTTTTCCGTTTGGGGCTTGGTCCTGACGCGCGCCATATTTCCGTAGATTTAACTGCGGAGTCCCGCCCGTTCCCGGCATCCCCCGGATCGCGCCGGAGTAGCCGGGAATGGGCGGGACGGAGCCTGCAATAACGTAGCCAGAAATATAATCAAGCCCGCCGTTTGAAAAATTCGCAGCTGTATTCTATAATGCAGTTGTTCGGCTTTAAAATTAACGTTACCAGAGCGTTCGACAGCGTGTCAATTTATTCAAGGTTTCAGCCTGCATGAGAACCATACTGATTGATGCATCATCGGCTATTTTGCTGTTCAAATCCGGCCTGTTCGACGAACTGACGGGTATGTTTCAGACTTACATGACGGATACGGTATATGGTGAGCTGACTCACGACGGGTATCCCGGCACCCGACAGTTTAAAAGGCTGCATGATGCCGATAAATTTTCGGTCATCCCTGCCGACCGAAACACATCCGAAACCCGGGAACGATTTTCAGATCTGGATTCACTGGACCGCGGTGAGCGCGATACCATCCGTCACTTTTCAACCGGGGGCTATCATTTCATCGTGATCGATGACGGCAAGGGAGCCGGTTACTGCCGGGATCACGGTATCCCCTATATCAATGCGCTCCTGTTTCCGAAAATCATGTTTTTTACAGGAGATTTAACCTGGGACGGGTGCCTTGAAAAAATGAACCGAATCATCGAAGTGGGGCGTTATTCGAAAAAAATCATTGATTTTGCCCTCGAATGTTCGCAACCGGATCTTGAATATTTTCTGCCCCGATCGGTTTGACTACCGCTGATATAATTCAGTTTTAAATCTCTTTTTTGCGACGTTTCGTGGAACGGAGTTATTCCTTTTAATGTTCACCATACGGAGACCTTTACGGATTGAACGGCAAACCTGAATCCCGATTGTTTTTTTCGCAGAAATCTCGGAACAAACTGCGTGTCAAAGCCATCAGTATTTCGTTTGCCGTGGGGTTGGTATTAACCGGGGTCAAATTCAACGCCTGGTTTCTGACCGGATCTTCGGCCATCCTTTCGGATGCGCTGGAATCGATTATCAACATCGTGGCGGCAGCGTTTGCGCTCGGCAGCGTAATCTGGGCGACAAAACCTCCGGATGAAAGCCATCCGTACGGGCACGGCAAAATCGAAAATTTTTCGGCCGGATTTGAAGGCGCGCTGATCATCATTGCCGCATGCGGAATCTTCTGGACCGGGACACGGCGCATATTTCGACCCCAACCGCTGACGTCCATGGATGCCGGCCTGCTGTTGCTGCTGGGCGCCGGTCTCGTCAATCTATTTTTAGGACTTTACCTGGTACGAACCGGCAAAAAAACCGACTCTCTGACCCTGTACGCCGACGGAAAGCATGTCCTCACGGATGTTTACACATCAGCAGGTGTCCTGGGCGGTCTGGTACTTGTCAGACATACCGGCTGGTACGGATTGGACGGCATCATTGCCGCCATCGTAGGATGTCATATTCTGATTTCCGGCTTCAAACTGGTTCGGCGGTCTTTTGCCGGCCTGATGGATGAATCCGACCCAGACCTCCTGAAACGGATCAGCACCCTGCTGACCATACACCGTAAGGATGAATGGATAGACATCCACCACCTGAGGGCGTGGCGTTCCGGCAATCTGATTCATATCGATTTTCACCTGATTCTACCCCGGGACATGAGTCTGAAAAACGCTCACGGCGAAGCCGATGAACTGGAAAATCTTATTTCAAAAGACTTTAACGGAATGGCAAGCGTTCTGATTCATATGGCACCCTGCATCGACGACGAATGTCCCATCTGCGCCAGGGATTCATGCGGTTTACGCAAAAAACCATTGCATAAAACCAACGACTGGAACCGAAAAGCCTTGACGGGAAACAGTCGGACAAAAATTCAGGAAGCCGGATAAACCCATCGGTTTTCCTTGACTTTCATCGAAAAAATATGCTTGATGATTGCCGACATGAATATGACCCTTTAGCTCTATCCAACTGTCGCGCCTCACGAAAATATTTCTCAAAACAGCGCATGTTCTTGAATACGCAAAAAGCAACGCATCTATTCAGACGATCAGGAGGCATATGATGAAAGCAGTGCTCCTTGAAGCGTTCGGCAGTCCGGACGTCATGTACATTGGAGAAACGGATGCACCGGTTCCGGCCGCAGGGCAGGTGCTTGTTCAGGTCAGGGCCACATCCGTAAATGCACCCGATATCGTTCAGCGAAAAGGCAAATATCCCCCACCTGAAGGGGACTCGAACATCCTGGGCGTGGAAATGGCCGGTATCATCACATCCACCGGTCCCGGCGTCACCGGTTGGCGCCCCGGAGACCGCGTTATGGGCCTGGTAGGCGGCGGCGGTTATGCCGAGTATGCAGCGGCCCGGGCCGACCACCTGATTCCGATCCCGGAGTCCATGAGTTTTGAACAGGCAGCCTGTGTCTGCGAAACCTATATCACCGCGTTTTTAAATATTTTCAGGATCGGCAATTTCCGGAACGACCGCACGATACTGATTCACGGAGGAGGCGGCGGCGTCAATACCGCAGCCATACAACTCTGCAGGGTCCTGACACCCGAATCCACCATTATCGTGACCGCATCAACGGCTAAAACGGACCGGGTCAGGCAGCTCGGTGCTCACCACGTTATCGATTACCGGCAGCAGGATTTTGCCGATGAAATCCGATCCATTACACATAAAAAAGGAGTCGACCTCATTCTGGATCATGTAGGCGCCGCCTATCTGGACCGCAACATGAAATCTCTGGCATACGGCGGTAAACTTGTCGTTATCGGGGTCATCAGCGGCATCAAGGCCGAACTCAACCTGGCCGTGATGATGGTTAAACGGCAGCAGATCATCGGATCGGTGCTCAGGTCACGGTCCGTTCAGGAAAAAGCGGCGATCACGGCCGATTTTACCCGAACGGTTCTTCCCAAATTTGCGGACGGCTCCATTTCACCGGTCATCTGGAAGGTATTTCCCCTGGACCAGGTTCGGGAGGCGCATCGGGCTATGGAGGAAGGCCGGCATTTTGGAAAGATTGTGCTGAAAATTTAGGACTGAGGGGGGGGAAAGCTGGTGGCTGATGGCTGAGGGCTGATGGTTCAGGGTGCAGGGTATAGGGTATAGGGGACGCGGGTGGCGGGGGGCTTTGAAAGTAGGGAGTAAGCAGTAGGCAGAAAAAAGGACTGAGTTGAAAAAGCTGGTGGCTGGTGGCTTTTGGCTGATAGCTGGGGGCTGAGGGCCGGGGGCTGGTGACTGAGGGCCGGGGGGATTAACAAAGGCACCGTCATGCAAAGATATTATATCGGCACATCCGGGTGGAATTACGACCACTGGAAAGGCGTTTTTTACGAGGATGGATGCCCGAAATCCCGATGGCTTGAATGGTACGGCCGGCATTTCCAGACCGTGGAGGTCAACGCCACGTTCTATCGATCCATGAAGCCGCAAACATTTGAAAACTGGTACCGGAACACGCCTGACGGGTTTCTGTGGTCGGTAAAAGCCAACCGGTTCATCACCCATATCAAACGGCTGAAGGACGCCGAAGAACCGCTGGGCAGGTTCCTTGAATCGGTAACCCCGCTGCGGGAAAAACTGGGGCCGATTCTGTTTCAACTGCCACCGTCCCTGGTATTCAACCAGATGATTGCCGAAACATTCTTCAGGCATCTGTTACCTGCCAGGCGCTACACGCTCGAAGCGCGACACGAAAGCTGGCTGGAGCCCGAGGCCCTGAAATGTCTCGAGCAATACGGCATTGCCTGGTGCATTTCAGATACAGCCGGCCGATACCCTTACAGGGAAGCGGTTACCGCCGATTTTGTCTATATTCGCCTGCACGGCTCCCAAAAGCTCTACGCTTCCCGATACAGCGACAAAGAATTGAAGGCATGGGCCGACCGGATTACTTCGTGGAATCTGGACACCTATGTATATTTTGATAATGATTTCAAGGGCTACGCCCCTCAAAACGCCCTTGAACTGATCCGGCTGCTGAAATATTCCGATTAAAACCACGTACCGCCGCCCTGCGGGGGCTGGATTCTCATATCAATCCTGACCACGGGCTCACGCCCGTGGCTGCCCACGTGCCATCCCCTGCGGGGATTCAGAAAAAAGGAGCCATGATTCTATCCACCTATCAACCGTATTTCTGCCCTTACCCCGGGTTTTTCCACAAGGCCCTTTTGTCGGATATCTTCGTCATTCTTGATACAGTTCAGTTTCCCCGCGGGACCACCTGGATCTCGAGAAACCGGTTTAAAAACGATCAGGGAATGCACTGGTTGACCGTTCCGGTCCACAAAAAGGGGCTTGGCCTCCAACCCATCGCTCAGGTCCGGATTTTCCATGAAGGACGCTGGAGAGAAAAGCATTTGACCGGTTTGCGGCATGGCTACCGGCACGCTCCCTATTTCAATGAGCATATCCGCTTTCTGGAAGACTTGTATTCATCCCGTTGTGAATTCCTCGTGGACCTGAACCTGGAAATCATCCAATACCTGATGAAAGCGCTTCGAATCCGGACGCCCGTCGTCCGGCTGTCCGAATTAAATATTCACAGCCGGGGCACTTTCGTGATGCTGGACATCTGCAACAAATTACATGCATCTGTCTGCCTGGCTCAGCGATCCGCCGCTCGGCACCTGGACACAGCCATGTTTGAAGAGGCCGGTATCGAACTGCGATTTTTTCGCCCTCCGGCTCTGATATATCCCCAACTCTGGGGGAACTTCATTCCCAACCTGTCGACCTTTGACCTGCTGTTTACCTGCGGCCCCCGGGCCGGTGGCATGCTTCGGGAAGGCATTGACAGCCAGGATCTTCACGCATAAATTTTCAGGGTTTTAGGAAATTAATTTCAGGGTTTTACCGATAGACAGACTAACCGGTTTCATACGATGCTGATATTGAGATATTCAGTATTAACCCGAATGTCATCCCATCTTTATCCTCAAATTGTCGTACCATGCAGACGTTTTCGATTAACATTGGAGTTTATTATACGGTTGTATCACCAGGCCCCGCAAAAAGTGCATTTTATTCATGAAGGAGACCATTATGCTTGAACTCAGACGTTTGTCAAAAGAAGCCATACCACGCGCCCTTGAAAAAGCGGAACGGTATCGCCTGCTTCGGGAACCGGTCGAAGCCGAAAGTATCTGCCGGGATATTCTGGATGTGGAACCCGATAATCAACAAGCCGTCATCACCCTGGTTCTGGCGCTGACCGATCAATTCCAGCTGCGGCAGAATCCATCGGCGTTTCAGGATGCCTGCCGGTGCGTGGCGCGCCTCACGGATGATTACCGCAAATCCTATTATGCCGGAATTGTTTTTGAACGCCGCGCCAAGGCCCATTTAAATCTGGAAACCCCGGGTTCCGGTTATGTGGCATTTCAGTGGCTGACCAAAGCCATGCAATATTTCGAAAAAGCCATGCAACTGCAACCCATGGAAAATGAGGACGCCCTGCTGCGATGGAATTCCTGCGCCCGCATCCAGAACGCCAATCCCGACATAGTGACAAGCCCTGAGAGCATCGAGGCGGTCATCCAGGACGACGATCCCTCCGGGCCGTGGGGCGCTCGGTAAACTAAAAAAAAGACGACACCTTATTTTTAATTCATAACGGTGTCGTCTTTTCTGTCTTCAACCCTGATGGACGGCATCAATCCAGTTCAGCCAGCCAGTCCTGTATTTCATCGGCTTCGTATTGCTCCTGCTGAACCGACAGGTTCAGATTGTTCACAAGACCGGAGTGTTTCTGAGTTTCCCTGTCATTTTGGAGATCCATATGCATCTCCCGGGTCCGGCGAACGCCTTCCAGGGCATTGCGAAGGGCCGCGCCCACCGACGCACTCATGTCAATATCACCGATCTTGAATTTCGGTTCGATTCCGTTCTCCGCCACCTCCTCTGCGATATGGGCCAGCTGTTTCATTTTCGTCATGGAGTTGTCCATGATCTGCCACCCGAGCCTGGCGGAATTCTGAAACACCCATGCGTTCCGAACGGCCTGAAGCATCTGCATATATTTTTGTTCAACAATGTTCTGAAGCTTATCGATAAACTCCAAGGGCAGTTCGTTCTCCTCGCCGGGAAGCCCGGCCGCCTGCTCGGACGTCAGCTTGTCGAGCACTCTCTGAAACTTTACGGCATGCATTTCGGATTCCCAGGCTTCACGGTGCAGGACCCGCCGGATATGCGGATTCGTCACTTTTTCCGCCTCTTCGTGATAATGAGGAATGAGGGCTTTTTCATATTTAACATAGGATTCAAATATGGAGGCCCGGTTCGTCGGATCAAACGGATAAGGGGCGGGTTTCATATTCGGCTCTCCGCCGAGCCTGCCGATGATCATTCCCAGCCAGTGCATATGCCACATCTCTTCTCTGGAACGGGACAGTAAACCCGCCCCTATCGGTGAATCCTCTCCTTCCAGATAGCTGTGCGCCAGGTACCGTATGATAGCGGCATGTTCATCGGTCAAATCCCTGTTCAGCATGGTGATCAATTCCTGCTTTTCCATAATCCACCTCCGTTTTTAAAAAATCCCCGCTCTTCGTTTTCGTGGTTGGAATATTTATACGGGGTTTAGGGTTTAAGGTACAGGGTTTAAGGGTGATAAGATCGTTGGCGAAAGGTCAGAATTCAGTAAACAGCTTGGGCAACAGGGGCATCCGTTTATATAAAATTACTATCAGAATAATAAAATCCACCGGCTAATGTCAATCGCATATTCCGTTCGAATTGGGAAAAACGTAAAACCGGCTATTGACAAATTCTATCGAATGTGAATAAATTTGCCAATTTAAATTGCTTTTTGGGGAGGGCTCCAGGCATCTGCCTGGCATACTCCCGGTTCAGGACACCCGCAAAACCAAAACAATCAAATTTCAATCAACGAAATCACAAGTTAGGACTATGCTGAAGCAAAATATTGTTGTAGAAATCGAGAAAGCGATTAAAAAAAGCTGGAAATTCCCGGCACTTTCGAACTACGGCGGACAGACCCTCACCTTTTCCGAAGTCGCCGAAAAAATTGCCTGGCTTCACTATATTTTCCGAAAGCATAAAATCAAACCCGGCGATAAAATCGCTTTGCTTGACAAAAACTCGGTCAACTGGGCCATCACCTATCTTGCCACCATCACTTACGGTGCGGTGATCGTTCCGATCCTCCCGGATTTCCAGCCGGCCGAAATTCAACACATCGTGAATCACTCCGATTCCGTATGCCTGTTTGTTTCCGATTCCATATTTGAAAAAATCGATGAAAGTCAGATGCCGGCGCTTCAGACCATCTTTTCGCTCAAGAATTTTCACATTCTTCACTCCGGAAACAAGGCTATCGATGACATCATAGAATCATCGTATCAAAACCTGATTGAAGATTCCGACAGCGCCGTGACACCCGAAAATTTCAGTCTGAAGCCCATAGACAACAACCAGCCGGCGGCCATCGTGTATACCTCGGGAACCACGGGCTTTTCAAAAGGAGTCGTCCTTTCACACAATTGTCTGACGGCCAATGTGTGTTTTGCCCAGGAGGAGCTGAAAATCAATGCAGGCGATACCATCGTATCCTTTCTGCCGCTGGCGCATGCATTCGGCTGCTCGTTCGAATTTTTATACCCGTTTATCATGGGCTGCCACATTACATTTTTACGCAGAATTCCCTCCCCTAAAATTATCGTCAAAGCCTTTCAGGACATCCGACCGACACTGATTCTGTCGGTACCGCTGATAATCGAAAAAATTTATAAAAAACATTTAAAGCCGTTTCTGAACCGGAAAACGACTCGTCTTATTCTGAGCGTTCCCGGTATCAATAAATTGATATATTCAAAAATCAACCGAAAACTTTCCGATATCTTCGGCAACAATTTTAAAATGATTGTTATCGGCGGTGCAGCCCTGGACCGGGAAGTCGCCGATTTTCTGAAAACCATCAACTTCAGATACACGGTCGGATACGGACTGACTGAGTGCGGACCTCTGGTCAGTTACGCTCCCTGGGATGATACACGACTTTTTTCCGTTGGCAGAGTCATGAGTTTTCTGAAAGTCAAAATCGATTCGGACGACCCCCAAAAAGACGTCGGAGAAATCCTGGTTCGGGGTGAAAACGTCATGGACGGCTATTACAAGGACGAGGAAAATACCAGGGCGGCTTTTGATGAACAGGGATGGCTGCATACGGGCGATCTGGGGCTTCTGGATGAGGACGGATTCATTTATATCAAAGGCCGCAGCAAGCACATGATTCTGAATGCGTCCGGTCAGAATATCTACCCGGAAGAAATCGAAGCCAAACTCAACAACATGCCCTTTGTGGAAGAATCTCTGGTTATTGAAAAAAATGGCAAGCTGATCGGAAAGGTGTATCCGGATTACGATGCAGTGGACGCAAAAGGTCTGAACGAACAGGACCTCCGGAAAAAAATGGAAGACATCCGGAAGCAGCTGAACAAACAGTTGCCCGCTTATTCCAAACTCTCCAGAATCGATATATTCCCCGAAGAATTTGAAAAAACGCCGACAAAAAAAATTAAACGCCGACTCTACCAGTAAAAGCCTTTATCAGAAAAAACTCCTCGCAGGGCCGCTTCGAACAACCGGCAGCCCTTTGGCATGAAGGCGTATCATGGACATTAGTTTACACTATTAACTCATTAAAATAAAAACAAAACAATTTTACAGAGGTTTCGGATTCTAATAAAATCAGTTTGGAATATCAAAACGGACGGCTGAATTTATTGATTTTCAAAAATGTCTCAATGGAGAGTTACAGAATGAGTACCCATCTGCTATTCAATAACCGACGAAATCAGATCCTGATGGTTTTCGGGATTGTGCTTTTTATGGTATCCACCGCCTATTGCGGCAGTAACGAACCGGACCCGAAAGGCAGTTTGCCCGAAGCGCACAAAATCCAGTTTATTACATCCGAAAACCAGTTGAACGATATTCTTGCCAAAGCCGGTCCCAAGCTGGTGATGCTGGACTTTTACGCGGTGTGGTGTTCACCGTGCAGAATGATTGCACCGATCCTGGAAGATATCGCTTCCCTGAAAAAAGACCGCGTCAGCATCTATAAAATCAATGTAGATAAAAACAAGAACCTGGCATCGAAATTCAGGGTCAGAGGCATTCCGGTCATGATTTTCTTTAAAAACCAAAAACAGATTTACAAGCTGTACGGGCTTCAGTCCAAGAGGGAAATCGTGGAAACCATCAACCGGCTGGCGGGAAAACAGGACTGATTATTAGGACTGAGGACTGAGGACTGAGTAAAAAAAGCTGATAGCTGTTGGCTGATAGCTGTAAGCCATCAGCTATCAGCCTCAAGCCATCAGCTATTTTATCTCTTCCAGCAGTTTCAGATTTGTCTCTTTTTCCACATCGATAAAATTATTCAGGGTGGCGATCGTCATGTTGACGGCGGGACGAAAATTATTTTCATTGATCGATTCCAGATCTTCCCGGACAACGGATATGAAATTGACAACCGCAGCCCGTTGCCGGTGTTCTTTCAATGCCGCCGCCTTCAGCAGTTCCGTCCGTTGTTTTTCAAGCAGTTGCCGTACGGCGGGGTCGGCCGCCAACTTTTCGATATTTTCCGATTCGTTATCTGTAATTTCTTTTGCCGAAAGTTCCGATGCATTATCGTCTTCAGATGTCTTCCATCGATCAAAAAATCCCATGATATATCTCCTCCACACTTCTGCTCATTGCGATCTTATTTGAACATACAAAGATTTGGCCTGGATACCCGCTCCGGCGATGCATCAAAAAAACGATTTAAAACTTCTTCAGCCGCATCCGGGGTGTCCTGAGAACGGATTTGACGATACAATGTATGCCCAAAACGAAAATTTGCCGCAAAATACAGTGAAAACTCCTTGAACCGCCGCATAGCAATTTCAGGATTATAATAGTTGAACAGCAAATTCAACAACCGCAACGCACTGTCTAAAAAGGTCTGTGGGGTTGGACGGAAACCATTCGACCACTGGGAAAACACCCAGGGTTGTGCCACGGCCAGTCGCCCCACCGCCACAGCGTCGCAACCGGTTGTTTCCATCATTTTTCTGCAGTCCTGCGCGTCAAATACGTTTCCGTTTCCCACTACCGGTATGTTCACGGCCGCTTTGACGTCTTCGATATATTCCCATTTCGGCAGCCGGGTTCTTCGGTCCGGCGCCACCCGGGGATGAAATGTCAGCGCATCGGCCCCTGAATCTTCAAACCGTCTCGCAAGTTCCATGGTAGCTTGAATATCGTCCTGCCATCCGGTCCTGAACTTGACACTTACCGGGCAGGATACGGCGTGCCTGACCGATGAGACAATATCCGCGGCCAGACGCGGCTGTTTCAGCAGGGCCGCCCCGCAGTTCTGCCGGCAGAGGCTTTTTACGCTGCATCCGAAATTGATATCCACCCCGAAAAAACCGGTCGCCTCGATTCGTCCGGCTGCTCTTGCCATGATGTCGGGATCGTTTCCAAAAATCTGGCACACCGTTTCCGGCAGTTCTTCGTTGCGCCACCTGAACCCCGTCCATAACGGCCCGCCGCCCTGGGCAACGGTCTTTGCACTGCACATTTCGGTAAACAGCAATCCGTATCCCCCGAAGGAAGAAACCAGTTCCCGAAACGCCAGGTTGCCGAGCCGGGCCATCGGAGCAAGGCAAACGCGCCCGGCAACGGTTTTAGAACCGATGTTGAACGGTTGATTCAACCGGCTGTGGAAGTCAAATGTCATCTTGGATTACCGTAATTCAACCGACACATCATCGCTGAATGCTGTAATGAAGCCACACGAGAAACGGTATAAAAATGCTCAGGATGAACAGCAGTCCTTCCGTCGTCATCCAGGCCTCAAACCTGGATTTGCCCTTGCGGCGCGCCTGACCATAGGCGGACATAAATCCCAACCCCATGACCAGCCACAAAACCATTACAAACACCCATTTTGTAATTGCATTCACGGATACAGCCTCCCGGATCGCCTTTCCCCATATTGTTTTGCATCATGCTAAGATGCGTTTCCCATTACGACCGTACGTTTATAACGTATATCATATGAATTTTAAATACTTCACACCATTTTTTTCCAATTTCAATATATTCAAAACTTGTATTGCAAGCCTTCGGAAAATCGGAATACATTAATAACAGGACTGAGTGTATAGAGCTGATGGCTCTTAGCTGTCATCGGATGGAGGATGGTGTCGCGCATCCTTCAATATACAGGGACGGACCATTGTGTCCGCCCCTCAGATGGGTAAAAAAAGCCGGCCATCAGCTATCAGCTATCAGCCATCAGCCATAATAACAGGAGGCATCATGAAACAACGTCTGGTCATTGTCGGTGCCGGTCATGCGCATTTGTATCTGCTGAAACGCCTGCATGTTCTGACGCGAATGGTCCGGGAAGTAACGGTCATAAATCCGGGCCCATGGCTGTATTATTCAGGTATGGGACCCGGTATGCTGTCGGGGTTGTACTCGCAGGATGCCATCCGGATTCACGTTGAAAATATGGTACGAAAAGGTGGAGGCCGCTTCATCGAAGGCAGTGTAATCAAAGTGGATCCGGTCCGGAGAATACTGTACCTCCAACATGAGGAAACGATTCCCTACGATCTGGTTTCATTCAATACCGGCAGCCAAATCGCGCCGGCCGGCATGACGGCTGTCCGGGAAAATGTATTTCCCGTTAAACCCATTGAAAATCTCGTCAAAGCCCGTCGTCTGATCGAAAGTCGATCCCCGGGCACCGCCTGCCGGATCGTGATTGCCGGCGGAGGACCCGCAGGGGTTGAAATTTCGGCGAATATCCATCGTCTGTTGAAACGGAACCACATGAAATCCGCAATTTACCTGATCGGAGGCCGGCGCCCGCTGCTGCATCAGTTCCATGAAAATATTCGTCGTCATGTCCTTTCCTCCCTGGCAGACGCCCATATCCACGTACTGCAAAACGTTCGGCTCACCCATGTCCATGCCAACGAGGCGGAGTTGTCGGATGGTTCCAGGGTGCCTGCGGACATGGTATTTATGGCCGTTGGAATCGAACCGTCTTCTCTGTTTCGGGAATCCGGGCTTCCGGTCGGAGACGACGGGGGCCTTCGGGTCAACAACCAGTTGCAGTCCGTAACGTATCCGGATATTTTCGGCGGGGGCGACTGCATCCACCTTGAATCGAAACCATTGGCTAAAATCGGTGTATATGCCGTTCGGCAGGGGCCGATCCTGTTTCATAATCTGGCCGCCGCCATACAAGGAAAGCCTTTGAAAAAATTCATTCCACAGAAAAAATTCATGCTGATATTGAACATGGGCAACGGAACCGGTATAGTGTTTAAAAACGCATGGGTATGGAAAGGGCGAACTGGTTTTTTGCTGAAGCATCTTATCGACACCCGATTTGTCAGAACTTATCAATAATTAAGAGGGGGCATATGAAAAAACCGATCTATCTGGACTACAATGGAACGACACCTAACGATCCGGAAGTCATCAACGCCATGAGGCCTTTTCTTGAAGAAGAATTCGGCAACCCCTCCAGCAGTCACTGGTACGGAATTGCCCCCAAACGAGCCGTAGAAACCGCCAGGAAGCAGGTTGCGGCTCTGATCAATTGTTCCCCGGAAGAAATCGTATTTACCAGCGGCGGCACGGAATCGAATAATTACGCTGTCAAAGGCACCGCAAATGCCATGCGATGTGACGGAAAACATATCATCACCTCGGCAATCGAACATCCGGCCATTCTGGAGGTCTGCCGGCACATGGAGGATAGACGGTTCGACGTCACTCGCCTTCCCGTGGATTTCAACGGGCTGATATGCCTGTCGGATGTTGAAAATGCCGTCAGGCCGGATACAACACTTATCAGCATCATGCATGCCAATAATGAGGTAGGAACCATCCAGCCTGTTGAAGAAATCAGTCGTATTGCCGTTCGACACGGAATGATGCTCCATACGGACGCAGCCCAGTCCATCGGGAAGATACCTGTCGATGTTCAGACCCTCGGGGTGGATTTACTTTCGATAGCCGGTCACAAACTTTACGCGCCCAAGGGAATCGGAGCCCTTTTTATTCGAAATGGGCTGGAGCCGGATAAACTGATGCACGGCGCAGGCCAGGAACTGGGCAGACGCGCCGGAACCGAGAACGTGCCGGCAATTGTCGGTCTGGGAAAAGCCTGCGAAATCGCGCGACGCGACCTGGAATCAAACCGCTCTCATATGCAGACCATGCGAGATCTGCTCTATGAAGGTCTGAACAAAGAAATCCCGGGAATTCGCCAAAATGGGCATCCCCGACACCGGCTGCCCAATACGCTCAGCCTGTCGTTCCAGGGACTTGAGGCAAACAGGATTCTGGAGGAAATCGGAACCGGCATCGCGGCCTCTCCCGGCGCGGCCTGTCATTCGGATTCAATCACCGTATCTCATGTTCTCCAGGCCATGAACGTTCCAACGGACTGGGCCAAAGGCACCCTGAGATTCAGTACCGGCCGGATGACGACCGAGGACGAAATTCGAACCGCCGTCCGCATTATCGCCGAAGCCGTGAGAAAATTGAGGGCTCTATAGCCGGAAATAATTTCCGGCCCGTCTCCGATCCAATCTGCTCCGCCCTCTTTTGCCCGGAGGGCAGAGTTTGAAAGAACGGAGGAGAAGCAATGAAGTTCAAGGCAGAAAAAGTTCACTCCCATTGCGGGTCGCCGCTGAAAAATTCATCCACGACCATCTGATACTGTGGGAGTTTTTTCGTCTTGTAGATCTTCTTTAAAAATTTGCGACTGTTTGTAAAAGACCGGGAAAGATACCCCCAGGTCCCCTTCATTTTCTGTACAAGATGCGACGGACCGCTGAGTATTTCCGCATACCGTTCAAACAGATCATCGTGAAAACGGCGAATGATCGCAACCCTGTCCGGCTTCGTGTTCAAACCGGTGCCTGCAATCGTTTCAGGCAAAAACGGATCGACCAGCACCCCTCTTCCGATCATCCATTTATCTATAGTTTTAAATCGTGATTTCAGGCGGGTAAAATCATCGGTCGAAAAAATATCTCCGTTATAAACAACCGGCCGGGTGGACATCTCCAGGCATGATTCAAAGAGGTCAAAATCCGGAACGCCTTCATACATCTGAACTCCGGTTCTTGGATGAATAATCAGTTCCTCCAGCGGATATCGATTAAATACCGGCATCAGTTCGAAAATTTCATCCGCTGAAAACCGTCCCAACCGGGTCTTGACAGACAGTTTGTTGGGAATGGCCTTTAAAACCTTCTCCAGAAACTCATCGATTCGATCCGGAAAGGGAAGAAGCCCCGAGCCCCGTTTTTTTTTGGCTACCATTGGATACGGGCATCCCAGGTTCCAGTTAACGGTGCCGTAGCCCAGTTCATACAGATAACAGGCCAGTCGAATGAATCCGTCGGCGTCGTTGGTAAGAATCTGGGGAATTACCGGTAGGTTCCGGTTCTGTTCCGGCAACAGGTCCCTGACATGTTTGGGCTTTATCCGAAAATTACACACCGTGCTGATAAACGGTGCCATCGCCAGGTCAATGCCGCTGAAATGCTCTGAAAACGTATTTCGATAAATTGTGTCCGTAAAGCCCCGAATCGGGGCCAGATAAAGCGTCGTCATTTTTTCGTGTTACCTTGTTCTAATTTCTGTACCCTGTAGCTTAAACCCTATACCTTATACCCTATACCTTATACCCTATACCCTGCCATCAGCTATCATGGATGGCTTGAACCGGGAATCGAGAATCACCACCCGCCCCCTGTCCGTATCGCAGCGGATCAGACGTCCGATTCCCTGCTTCAGCTTTATTCCGGTTTCATAATGATAGCGTTTCCAGTATGCATTCGGGGGCAGAGTTTTTTTCCGGGCTGTCTGGATCGGATCAAACGGTGACGGATAGGGAATACGTGAGATAATCACCTGGGTCAACGTGTCTCCCTTGAAATCCACCCCGTACCAGAACGTATCCACCCCGAACAGAACGCTTTCCTTGACGGCCCGGAACTCATCACACAGGTTGACGGTCGGGCTGCCTTTCTGCTGTATCAGCACCGGACACATGGCTTCCGATACGGAGGTTTCGATCTGTTGTGTCACCTCAACCAGATCGGCATAACTGGAAAACAGCACCAGGGTCCGTCCCCGGTTGTCTCGAATCATCGAGGGCAAAAGCTCTATCACGGATTGCATCCAGAGACGTTTGTTACTAAATCGCGCGTTGACCGCCTCTTTCGGAATTATAATTTCCAAGGCGTCTTTGGAAAACGGCGACGGAATTTTTTCGTACCGAAATTCTCTGGGAACTGCGTTCGCATCCGGACCGGAATCCTCGACATCCATACCGACGATTTCCCGGAAACAGTCAAAACGCCCCTTGTAGGTCAGCGTGGCCGCCGTAAAGACAACTGCTTCTTTTTTCTGAAATATCTGGCGCCGGATCAGTTCATCCACCTCCACCGCCTGCGCCGTCAGGGTCCAGTGTTTTTGAAAGCACTGGAACGCACCGACGTGATCCGGTCCGGAAGCGCTGGTATCGATCAGCTTCAACGATTCGATATATTCTTCCACCTGGGACAGCGCGGTCCTGAGCCGGCGAACGCTCCGATGGCGGAGTTTGAGCATCCGACAGGTATCGGGGTCTTTGCACCAGTCAAAGCAGGAACCTATGGCCTTCAGAGAGTCCGTCAATTTCCGGAGGTGAAATTTGATATGCCCGTCTTCAAAGGCCGGGTGGCTCCAGGGCAGCGGCTGGACATCTCCGTTCCCCGATGTTGCGGCAATTCGCGCCAGCGCGCCGTGAAGCGTCCGGACATCATCTTTCAACACTCGAATTCGATCGAGCCCGTTGCGGGTGAATGCTCCGCTGCTTCCGGCAGCCCGTTTCAACGTTCTCGCCGCAGTGGTCTTCATGTAATCCACCGTTGCCAGTATATCGATGGACCGGATTTCCTCACCGTAGGCGTTTCTCACCGCCTGCTCGAAATGATTGGCCTCGTCGATGATGTAATTTCGGAATAGTCCGGTCAGGTGGGAATCATGATCCAGCAGCGCCAGTTTATGATGATTGGTGACAATCAGCCGCGCAGCGGCTGCCTCGGCGGTTACAATCCGTGCCGGGCATTGCGGATGTCCCGAATGGCAATGGCTTTTGGCCGACACCTCCTGAAGCATGTGATAAAAATTAACACGACGGCTCAGGTACTCGACAATTTTGGGCCCGATGGAATCAATATCCGACCGGCGAAAATCAAGCGCCAGAATCACAAAATACAACCAGGCCAGCAGGGCCGGGCCGCTCAAGGTTTCCTCGTACAGATCATCCAGTTTCACGGTACAGATGTAGCTGGATTTTCCTTTCAGAAGTGATACCGGGATGTCGGAATAATGCCTGAACGTATCGCAGGCAGCGGCCAGTTCCCGCTGATACAACTGCTCCTGGAGGCTTTTGGTATAGGTTGAAATTACGACCCGGGCCCCCTTGTTCCGATATAAAAATTCAAGAACCGGTATCAGATAGCCCCGGGTTTTTCCGGTTCCGGTTCCGGCCTCGATGGTCAGCACCGCGCTGTCGTTCAGAGCCCGGGCCACATGACCGGCGTATCGGACCTGCTGAGGGCGGTAACCGTACCCTTTTCCGGAATCCGCCATGGATCGAAACAAACCCTCCAGATGCTCCGGCGAGACGGGCGTATACGGCGCTTCATCCACGGGTATGGACTTTCGCAACTCAACTGTTTCAAGATACCGGCGCCAGTTGTCCGTATCAACCGCCTTGCAGGCGTCAAACAGCCCCCCGAAATACGACCGGTAATGCCGGGTTACATGATAAAACACCGATCCGAAAAGCGTGTGACTTTTTTTCAAATAATAGCGAATCGCAGCGGCCTGAGCATTCAGGCTGTCGTTCAGGCAGGTACCGCAGACGTGCCGGACCAGTCGAATGGACAGATCGACAATTTCATCCGCCGAAAAACTGATTTTTTCGCGGGTCCTGTGGTGAAAATTTTCCCAGAGGCTTTTAAATGAAAAGGATTTCAGGTGCGGCAGAAAAAACTGGACGGCAAAACCGAGGTCTACAATTCGCAACCCTCCGCAGAAGCGGGCGATGGGGTCGACGTGGCCGAAGCCGTCCAGGACAAAAATAAATTCAGCATCCTTGAGAAAATCTCTGAGGCGGCCGGACACCTCATCCGGAGTCGGTGCATGCAACAGCATGTCCCGGGAGATATTGGAATGATATCGGTCCCGGGCGCCCAACCCCTCATAACGAACCAGCGAACTGAAATTCTCACGCGAACCGTCACTGCAAATCACGGCAGCCGATACAGCGTACACCCGGCTACGGCTGTCACGGTTGCTCCCGCAATGGGCAAACACAAATGCAAGCCGTGAAACGGACTGTTCGTAGGGGTTGAACATGGCGGCCGTCTAATCATCCGAGGCCGGCGGATTCAGGTACCTGTCCACCTGGTCCTTGAGGGGCTGATATTTCATTTGAAGATAGGATGCAAATGCAATCTTAAAAAAATCGGTGGCCCGACGCCGGAGCTTCAGGTAATCCGCCGGTGCAATGCTATAGGTTTCCCGAATATCTTCGAACTCCTTGTCAAAATTCCGGTCCTTTTGATCATTGCCTAAGCCGGCCCGTATAACGATCACGGTCAGTATGAACAGTTCTTTCACCGCCTGGAAATAATCTTCCGGACGCTGCGAATACTCCTCCAGGCTGTCTCCCCAGAACTCCTCGTTTTCAATCTGACTTTCCGTGGTTGCCCTGAAATCATCGGATAGCGCCAACGGGTCAAGCATGTCAAATATCTCGTGCATGATCGGATGGACAATCTCCCGGCGTGCGCTCAGAGGATAAATCAGCTCTTCGACGATTTCATGGAAATCCAGATCCATCTGACCGGCTTCATATTCCAGTACTCTGCCGAGCATGCTCATCCGGGCGTTATCGGCCTGATCCGCCTCCCTGGATATCCCGGGAAGCTTCAGGAACTTTTTGATGGAATCGTAAATCAAAAAATTCACCATCACCGAAATCAAGAACAGTATTCCCTGGGCTTTGTCTATCCTGACATTGCGTTTTTTCAAAAACGCTTTCATATCGCGCCGCATGGGATTGTTTTTTTCCTCTTCCAGCTCCATCTGTCTTCTGTTTTTTTTATCTCGACTTTTTTTCCCCATAATTGTGTTGCCCCTGTCGTTCCGGTTTACGAATTGATATTGAAAAAAACGATCTTCAACGCTTGTACCAGAAAAGCGGGGATTTGACAACGGCTCAAACTCGAATCACGCGTGTATCCGACCAGTTACATTTGACTCTAAATTGAATGTGAGTTATTGAAAAGGGAAAATATGGAAGGTTTCCCATGCCGGGCTCAAAATTCTAAAAACGCATTTCGATTGAGGGAGTCACATCGACATGAACTTTTACACCATTCTGGGAGTGGAGCGAAACGCTTCGCAAACGCAGATCAAAAAAGCATACCACGAACTGATTCGAAAATACCACCCGGATACGAATCCCGACGCACCGGATGCCGAAGACCGCTGCAAACAGATCAATCAGGCCTATGAAGTGCTCATGGATACCGACAAACGCACCGAATATGATCGCTCAGGTTCTGTTTCAGTCTCCGAAAAATCGAAGAACCGACAACCCCCTCCTGCCGGCATGTATGATCCGAATTTCGATCCCGGACTTCACTGTATGGCCCGAATGTTCCAGTATTTAAAAACCTCGGGCCGATACCCCTTTGACACTTCGGATGAAAAATGATCATTTGAATACGCAATTCAGCCCCATATATTCGGGCGAAGGCAAATTGTGCAGCAGGCTGGATAAACGGAAGGCTCAACGGGGGCATAAAAAAACAGGTCTCGCCGCTTCATGATTTCCCGGTGCCGATGGGGGGACCAGCATAAACCGGCACCGAATCAATGCTGAACGACATCGTCAACGTCTTTTACCATGCATACCGAACCGGGAGGGCACAGAACCTGGAACTGTTTGATGACCTGAAGCATCGCGGAAGCCGTCATCAAGTCTTCCGACCTGAATCCGTTATGATAGAAGAAGCTGTGGGCTTGTGATGTAATGAGAAACAATGTCGACACCCCCAGATAAGAGGAATAATTTTCACCCGCCTCCAACAGACGCGCCCCATAGCCCTGGCACCGCCACTTTGGATTCACCGCCAGCGATCGAAGTAATGCGTAAGGGCTCTGGACCTCCAGACCGATTACTCCGATAACGGCTTTACCCTCTTTCAAGACCAGATAGTTTTTCAGTCGTTTGGGCGTAATGTCTTTATACACCAAGTGACTTTGATTTAACAACCCTTTGATTGGCCATACGTCCATGGTAGAAGCTAATTCGATTTTCATTTTATTTCTCCGACATAAATCTTATTTAAGTAATAATTTAAGTACAATAAGAACAAAAACCACTACTTTGCCTCATGATTTCTATTTCTCAATTTAAAATTGAATTAACCAGAGAAAGAAAATCGAAGGAGAAATCTAAGTTTTTTTATTAGCTGAAAAGGCAAAAGGTATTAACGGCACGAATACTATCAAAACTTTTGGTCCTTGTAAAGTACTTACATCCGTCGCTTTATAAAAAAACCAAAGGGATTCGGTCAGTACCCATTCATCGACAAAGTCATCGGCAACTATTCATTTCACGGTGATTACCCAGGAATTTCAGAGTCTCAGAAGTCATTTTGCATGTGCACATTCAAGGCGGATCAACAAGTGCACCCGTGAGATATATACTTTGGATTCCATTCGATCCGCTTATATTTCGCAAAAAGCGATACAGGCTGCGAATTAATTATACCGGCTGTAGCAGGGCTTGACCACGAAATGTTTCATGGGCCGCGATGAAAAAATCACATGAAACGTGTAAAACGTTTGCTCGACTTCAAGGCAACAACTGATTCCGATCGCAAAGCCCATAAAACCTTCACCCTTCCCGGCACTTAATAAAAGGAATTCGCTGGTCCGGCGTCTCAAGATAGCGGAATTCACAGTTCCGGTTTCAGGATGCTCATCAAACGGTGCCGATCGGCCATCGAACCGCGGGTTATAAGGCAGGACAGGTACCTCGAATCAAATGGCCCGGTCTGGCACACGCCTTGCTTATGGAAGAAGTCAAAAGCGACGCCCCGGGCTCTCGTTGCCCGAGGAATGGTTTCATTGAGGAGTTCAATGAAATGGCAATGCATTCACAAAGGACAATGATGCCCCCCCAAAAACGCCCGTATATCCTCACCTCATCCGCAGGCTCAGGGGCCGCCTATAGAATCACGGGCTATGATTTCGCCCGATCTTTTGCCATATTGGGCATGGCAGTCATCAATTTCATTTTCCTTATGGCGGATTTCACCCGCTGCTCGCCCCCTGCAAAGTTTCTGATCTACCTGATTTATGGCAAGGCATCGGCAATGTTTGTCATCCTGGCCGGCATCGGGATTTCCCTCCTGTCTGCACGCGCTCGGTTGAACCGCAGCGTTCAGGAACTGACGCGGCTGCGGCATATGCTCCTGAAACGTTCGCTGTTCCTGTTTATCACAGGACTGTGCTTCACTGCGGTCTGGCCTGCCGACATACTTCACTTCTATGGGATTTATATCGCTGTCGGGGCTTTCCTGATGGGAGTTGAAGATCGATGCCTTTTGAAATCGGCGGCCGCCTTTGCCCTGTTTTTCACGGCTTTGCTGTTTTTTTTAAATTATGAAATCGATATGGGCTGGGAACTGATTGATGACTTCGGTAACTGGAAACCACAGACGTTTGTCCGAAACCTGTTTTTTAACGGGTACCATCCCGTATTTCCATGGACAGCTTTTTTATTGCTGGGAATGTGGTTCGGTCGGCAGAATGTCAGCAACAGCGGCTTCAGTAAAAAAGTACTGGCCATCGGGTGCACCGTATTCTGCGCAGTGGAATTGCTGTCCCGGCTCATAGCCCCCCTGCTTTCCGATATCACAAAAGGTTCATCCCCCGGAATACCGGCCATGCTGCTGCAAACAAGCCCCATGCCCCCCTCACCGTTTTATCTGATTTCTTCCGGAGCGGCCTCGCTGATGATGATCACGGTCTGCATCAGCCTCACCGAACAGCAAAGGGTCTCAAGATACCTGAAACCCTTTGCAGCTGCCGGTCAGTTGTCTTTGACCCTGTATGTAACACACATCCTGTCGGCCACCTCTCTGATCTATTTTTTCGAGGTCATCGGAGAATTTGAAGACACGTCAACAGCCGTAATGTTTGCTGTGCTGTTTTACGCAGCGGCCGTAGTAATTTCCCATATCTGGCAAAAACGTTTTGGCCGGGGCCCACTGGAATATATCATGCGGCTGGTATCCAAATCAAACCACATCCAGGTTTTGAAGGTTTAATGTTCTATCCCTTCATTATTTCTCATCAAACCGCTGTTTCAGTCGTTGCAGTTCCGTCTCGGCATCGGTGACCATTTCGTCCATAATTTCCCGGATGCTCTTGATCGAATCCATCAACCCGACTGACTGGCCGGCCATCAGAGACCCTTGCTTGACGTCCCCGTCGACAACGGCATTTCTCAACGCTCCCATCCAGAAGCGTTCCACCTCATGCTGGGCCTCCAGCCGATCTATGATATTTTCATCCAGTTTTTTCAGCAAATCCAGCTGAAGCCTTCCAAACTGGGCGGACCCCTCATTTTTCAACGCCCGAACCGGAATGACCGGCAGACGGCTGTCAAACTGAGGTGTCGCCATGGCATCCCTGGCATTGGCCTTTTTGAAAGATTTCTTGAAATCCGGATGGGCATTGCACTCCGAGGACATCACAAACCGTGTACCCATCTGTACACCGGAAGCACCCATCATCAGCATATGGGCCATCATTCGGCCGGTTGCGATACCGCCGGCCACAAAAATCGGCACGCTGTCCACCTTGAACAGGATCTGCTGAAGCAGCACTGTCAGAGAGACCGGGCCAATATGCCCCCCGGCTTCAGAACCTTCCAGAATAAGGGCATCCGCTCCCCGATCGATCAGACTCATCGCCAGCGCTGCGGTAGATGCGAAACAGATCACTCTGGCACCCGACTTTTTGGCCATCTCGATTTCCGATCCTTTTGGAATGGATCCGGCAAACACCACTACTTCGCATTTCTGATCGCACACCATCTTCAGTTGATCCCTGTAGAACGGCGCGATGGTAATCAGGTTGACCCCGAACGGTTTTTCGGTCATTTCGCGGGCCGCGACAATCTCTTTCTCAAATACGTCCACCGGCGCATTGCCGCCGGCCAGCAGGCCGAATCCACCGGCGTTGGCCACTGCACTGACCAGACTGTGCTCGCTGATCCATGTCATGGCCCCGCACATGATCGGAATATCACACCCCAGAAATTTTCTTCCCCGTTCAAAAAATTTATCGATCAACATATTTGGTTTCCTTTCATGATGTTTCCAAGGGTCACGGAAAGAATAAATTCCACAAGAACTCCGAAAAGACAAGCAGGACTGTGCAATTTATTCTTTCCGGGGCCCTGATTGCTGAGAGATTCATCAGGGATGTTTTCATGAATCGACATCCTCCTGAATTTCCCCCGGGAGGGGAACCCCTGTACTAAAAAAAGCTGTATCCCCAATAAAATATAGTGCCGATACCGGTATCAGGCCCTGACTGTACCGGCAGGCGATTGCGCTGATTCGGTCCCGGTTACCATCGAAGCAGCACGGAACCGTATGTCAATCCGGCCCCGAACGCATCCAGCAGTACCGTATGGCCTTTCCGGATGCGACCGTCCCGAACGGCTTCATCCAGTGCGGTCGGCACCGTCGCCGCCGATGTATTGCCGTAGCGGTCCAGATTAATGACGATCTTTTCCATCGGCACCCTGATCCGTTTGGCTACCGCCTCGATGATCCGCCGGTTGGCCTGATGCGGTATAAACCAGTCAAGATCCTCTGCCGTCATGTTGTTTTTTTCCAGCGCACACAAGGCATATTCCGAAAGCGCCCGAACAGCGGCCTTGAATATTTCCGTGCCGTTCATGGTAATTTTATGCAACTTCTGAAGATAGCGTTCCGGGGTCACTTCCAGAGCACTGCCTCCCGCCGGGATATGAAGCAGCCGCCATAAATCACCGTCAGATCGCAGGTGACTGGACAGCACTTTTTGAGAAGAATCGACCGGAACCTGCTCCAACACAGCCGCACCGGCTCCATCGCCAAACAGGATACAGGAATTTCGGTCCTCCCAGTTGACAAACGAGCTCAATACCTCTCCGCCCACCACCAAAACGGTTTTAACCTGGCCGCTCTGGATGAATTTATCGGCCGTTGTCACACCATACAGAAAACCGGAACACGCCGCGTTGATATCCATGGCCCAGGCATTTGACGCGCCGATTTTGTGCTGGAGCCAGCAAGCCGTTGAGGGTATCAGTGAATCGGGAGAACAGGTGGCGTAAACAATCTGATCAACGTCTTTCGGTGTTTTTCCGGCCATTTCAAGCGCACGAAGCGCAGCGGCAGTTCCCAGAGATGAGTTTCGCTCATCCGAATTTTCAGGGTCGGACGCCCGTCTCTCGGAAATTCCGGTTCGTTCCCTGATCCAGGTGTCGCTGGTTTCCAGCCCCACACAGGCCAGCTTTTCGACGACATAATCATTCGTGACACGCATCGATGGAAACGCAGATCCGGTTCCGGTAATCCTTGCGGCGTAGAGCATGTGTTTACAGTCCTTTCGTGATTGTTTTCTGGTCTTATCGGCAACCTCGGCACTTACAATGCAACCACCTGATTCGTCAGAATCGTTCCGGTGCAGCCATTTCCGCAACTCATTATATTTACGGAAAAGCAGGGGCCGATCGGCGAATTCATTCCCTATAACTTAATAAATTCCAATTATTTGACTTGCTAAAATTTTTTATTTATTTGTATTTATTATTTTTTCAACATTTCATTTATATCATGAAAAGTAAGTGGTTTAGTAATTTATGACGTATCATTTGTCAAGAGTTTTTATTAAAAGCACCCGCATTCAACAAAAACGGCGCCCATATATATTATTAAATTTCTAATCATTTCAAATATTTTTTGCTTTTTTAAACAACATGAGTCTGCCATGCGACAGTCCAGTTGCCTCAGCAAGCACAGTCCCCACATTTCAGTATAATATCTATTTAGTTTTATACCCTTTACATATCTTATTATTTTTTAATAGAATATTATTACAAAATAACTAAAAAACAATTAAATAAAAGCAAAAAAATCTACAAGAAAAAAACTTTTTCTAGTCACCGAGATTTTTAAAATCTGAATACATTCCGACCGCTTTGGAAATATAAAAATTTTGATTCCACATATTTTGAACGCAACCCCTATCATGGTTTTCAGATCGCAGTTATCAAAAACCCTTTCCGATCCAGTCAATCCGAACCAAAAAAAGTTTCCACACAAAAGTCCCAAACCGCAACAGAGGTTCAGAGCCTTGGTATCAAAGCCCTTTTAAACGTTCGAGTCGGCCTGAAATGAGTTTCTGTATTGACAGATTTTTTGTTCCATTTTATTAATTCCTTGTAAATCAATCTTTCTGGTCTGTTGCTGTTTTATATTTTTGATGGATACCCATTTGGAATAAAATTTTATCTGAAAATCATGTTGGCATCTTACTGTTAAATTTTTTCAACTGAATCTGAAAAGCTGCAGGCAATCGAAATGAATACCATCAAAGTAGTACTGGCAACCCGCCCGGGAAAAGCATGCAAACTGTACCTGGACGCAATTCTTGATAAGAACGTATCGGTTGATACCGTCCATTCATTCAGCGAGATGCGGGAAGCGATGATCCACAACGCGTACAACGGGGCATTGATTGATTTACCCTTGTTTGTCCGTTCGCCTCGACCCGAAAAGGATTTCCTTACGGACTTAGTGGGAAAATTTCCTATCATTCAGCTCAACTACGATTTTACCCATAATGAAATTCATTCACTTTTCTACGGGAAGGCCAACGGCAGCGGCAAACTGAGCGATTTTCTCGAGATCGAATGCAAAGCCTTTCACGCACGAAAAATTCGATCCTCCATCCGCAAACCGGCCCATCTGAGCATTCGGATATCACCGGGTACCGGCCAGACGTATACCGGAGAAAAAACCGCCACGCTGGATATCTCTCCCGTCGGATGCTTCATTATATCCAGTTTCGATCGGACAATTTTTTCCGAAATATGCTTTACCATCCAGGAGCTGGAAGATCAGACGCCGATCACGGGCCAGATCCGCCGGGTCATTCCCTGGGGTAACGGAATCAAAATTCCCGGATACGGCGTTGCATTTACATCGATCACGGACGCTCAACGGAAAGAAATCTGTGAACGGTTTCATCTGGGATAAAAGAGGACTGAGCGATGAGTGCTGAGGACTGAGGGAGTAGGCAGTAGGCAGCGGAGCGGGGTTTATGAACTCTGGTGCAGGAAACCTCAGGGTGTGGGGAAAAGGCTGGTGAATGCCGGTATCGGGTGGCCTGCTCTTTGTAGGGGCGATCCGACGGATCGCCCCTGTCATTTATGAATGATCGTGCCGAATTGCCGGCCCCCGACCGCTGACCACTAAAAATCATAGACTCCCGTATAATTTTCCGGGGTAATCTTCAGCAGTTCCCGCCGAACCGGTTCGGACACCTTGAGGGTTCTGATAAATTGCGCAATCGCCGGGCGATCGATTCGTGCGTTGGTCCGCGTCAGGTCTTTCAGGGCCTCATAGGGTTTCGGATACCCTTCCCGCCTCAGAATCGTCTGGATGGCTTCGGCCACCACGGCCCAGTTGGCCTCCAGGTCCGCCGCAAGTTTTTCTTCGTTCAAAATGAGTTTACCCAGCCCCTTCATCAACGATGACAGCGCAATAAGCATATGTCCCAACGGCACCCCGATGTTGCGGGTCACCGTGGAATCGGTCAGGTCCCGCTGCAGACGCGAAACGGGCAACTTGGCCGACAGGTGTTCAAATACGGCATTGGCGATGCCCAGGTTGCCCTCGGCGTTTTCAAAATCAATGGGGTTGACTTTGTGCGGCATGGCCGACGACCCGACTTCGCCCTCTTTGATCTTCTGTTTGAAATATTCCATGGAAATGTAGGTCCACAGGTCCCGGCACAGATCGATCAGGATGGTATCGATGCGTTTGATACCGTCAAAAAATGCGCCCATGTTGTCGTAATGCTCGATCTGTGTGGTCACCCGGGAGCGGTTCAGCCCGAGTGACTTTCCAACAAATTCATTGCCGAACTCGATCCAGTCGTATTCCGGATAAGCCACGTGATGGGCGTTGAAATTGCCGGTAGCGCCGCCGAATTTTGCCGAAAACGGCACCGTGTCCAGAAGCCCAAGCTGCTGCCGCAGCCGATCCACGAACACATAAATCTCCTTGCCCAGGCTGGTCGGCGATGCCGGCTGGCCGTGAGTGCGCGCCAGCATGGACACGTGTTTCCACGCCAGGGCTTTTCGCTCCAGGTCATCGATCACCTGTGTCAGTGCCGGCTTTGCAATCTGAAGCCAGGCTTCTTTCAGGGCAAGCGGCATGGCCGTGTTGTTCACGTCCTGGGAGGTCAGACCAAAATGAATAAACTCCTTGAAGGCCGAAATACCCAGTTCATCAAACTTTTCCTTGAGCAGGTATTCCACGGCCTTGACGTCGTGGTTGGTAATTTTTTCGATGTCCTTGATCCTGGCGGCATCCTCGATGGCAAACTCCCGGTACAGCCCGCGAAGGGGACCGTAACAGGCTTTATCGATCCCGGTCAGCTGGGGCAGGGGCAGCTCGCACAGCGCGATAAAATATTCCACTTCCACCCGAATTCTGTATTTAATCAGAGCGCTCTCGGAAAAATAATCGGCCAGAGGATGAACGGCGCGACGGTAACGCCCGTCCACAGGGGATACAGCGGTCAATTCTGTCAGTTTCATAATATGTTTTCTCCGGTATAGTGTTATTTTGATTCAGAATAAACTTTGACGATACTCATACTTCGGGTTGAAGCAAAGGTCAAGGGTTGAAGCACACAGGCCTTTTTAACGCTTGACCCGGTCCGGCTGCCGTATTATAGGCGTAAGATCATGAACGCACCACGACCTGTCATATCCATGTCCTGCACAGACGCACCAATGTCTCTTATCACACTTGACCACATCACCGTAAGACTCCGGGACCGGCTTGTTCTCCGGGACACCTGCTGGAACATCCGTCCGGGTCGGCACTGGGCCGTTATCGGCCCCAACGGTTCGGGAAAATCAACGCTGGTCAAGGCAGTTGCCGGACAAGTGCCCGTGATGAAGGGCCGGGTTATTCGCTACAACGCGGCTGCATCCATTCACAACATCGGTTATGTATCCTTTGAACGGCAACTGCAGTTGATGGCGGCCGAAGACCGCATGGATCATTCCCGGTATTTCACGGGGGACATCCACCAGGTGACCCCGGTCCGCCGGCTGTTCGAATCGGAATACATTACGGCCCTCCCTCCCTCCCCGGACCTGCAATGGGCCATAGGACTGATGGACATCGGTCATCTCCTGGATCGGGGCATCCGCACCCTTTCCACCGGTGAAATGCGAAAAGCGCTGATCGCCCGGGAACTGGCCAAAAAACCGAGTATCCTGATTTTAGACGAACCGTTCGAGGGTCTGGACATCGAATCCCGGAATCACCTGAGTCAGGTTCTCAGCAACCTGACGAATGAACGGATGCAGCTGATCCTCGTCACCCACCGGATGGAACATCTCATTCCGGAAATATCGCATGTCATCCGCCTTGAAAATTGCCGGGTGGCGGAGTACGGCTCCCGAAAAGCCATGCTCGCCCCCTGTGGCTGCGCACCTGCGGCCGTTCGGCGGTGTACGCCGAATGCGCCGAAAGCTGAGGCGAGCGGGGTTACCGGCCATATCGCAGACAGTGCCGAACCCGACGAAGTCATCTGCATGAAACAGGTCCGGATCGATTACGGACCGGTCCGGGTGTTGAACGCCATCGACTGGACCGTGAAAGAAGGGGAAAACTGGGCGCTGACCGGGCCCAACGGCGCCGGCAAAACCAGCCTGCTCCGATTAATTTCCGGCGATCATCCTCAGGCGTATGCCAACGACATCCGCCTGTTCGGAATCCAAAGAGGCAGCGGTGAGAGTATATGGGACATCAAAAAACGCATGGGGCTCATGTCGTCGGGAATGCATGTCCGACACCGAAAACGACTGCGGGCCATGGATGTCATTCGGTCCGGTTTTTTTGATTCCGTGGGACTTTACCGCAGGTGTACGCCGGAGCAGGATGCAACGGCCCGGCAATGGGTGGAGCGACTGCATATCGGTCAGCCGGCAGATCAGTGGTTCGATCAACTGTCGTTCGGGCAACAGCGGATGATCCTGATCGCCCGCGCTCTGGTAAAATCTCCGTCGCTGCTGGTGCTGGATGAACCCTGCCAGGGGCTGGATGCCTTCAATCGAAATGCAGTTCACCATCTCATCGATGAAATCGGCCGGTCCCCCGGCACCCAGATTCTGTATGTCACCCATCATCGTGAAGAATTGCCCCCATGCATCCGGCATGAATTAAGACTGGTAAAAAGCTCGGCAGGAGGGTTTACATGTGTAAGGTATGAATAGACGATGGATGGCAGCTCGTGGCTGCCGGCGGGTAGCCGACAGGCTGGAATCAAACCCGGCCAACCCGCATTTCGCAGGGGCGACCGACGGTCGCCCTTTGGAAAGTCGCAAAAAATTGGTAGAAATATAGGGTATAGGGACGGCCCCCAGTGACCGCCCAATGGCAACCGGGAAAAACACAAAGGACAAAGAAAGAGCAACAGACCGTTCCAAATCCAATAAAGCGGTTAAATCTCCGGAACCTTACAAAAAACCATTTTCAAGATATGTATCGCCGTATGCCCGAAGCGCTCTTTTGGACAACAGGGTAACGGCATGATCCAATGCCTCCTGATGCGCAGCAGGATCCTGTATATCTTCCTTCACCACCATAGTGCCCTGTTCCTTAAACGCTTTGGTCCTGAAGGCCATCCGGCGAATCAGCACGACCCGGCCCAGTTCCTGAAGCAATACTTTCTTCAACTGCTGATGCTGGGGCCAGATATGCACAACAATCTGTGCCACTTTACCGTTCCGGTCGATTCCAATATCCCGGAGATCCATAAACAGCATGCCCCCCGGAATCATTTTCCTGCAGGTCTCCACCCCCCTTTCATCACTGTAGCAGGTTTGCCCGGTGCCATCCAGATAGACGTCATACGAAGAAGACTTGAAGTTAAGGAGAATGTTCAGCATGCCGGGTTCCAGACGATCATGTTTAGGGGTCAGAACCACATTCCAGTTATAAGGTGTAATCGTATCGGCAAATTTCCGAATTTTTTCTTTCTCAATGTCTGACATACCATTTTTCATTCATTGCACCTCCCCGGAAAATAAAATCCATTTAAAACTCATAAAGCATACACGCGGGTATTTATCACCCGGTTTCATATCCCGATATTTCAATCGAAACATTCATTGCTGAAATTCGTTCCGCAAAAAACCAGATTTCCATGTTCCATTATTCCCACCGGACCCATGAACGTACCATATCCAACTGGGAAGCGGTCTCCGGTGAGGAGATATCGCTGTTTTCAGTACATTTTCTTAACTTTTGAATGCGTCGTATTACATCATTGTCCGCCGCAAAGCCGTGTCGAATCAGAAAACATCCCACCACCGTCCCGGTTCGCCCGATGCCTCCCCAGCAATGGACATAGACCGGCTTTCCGTTATCCAGACAGTCATCAATTCGATCCAGAATTTTTCCCATTTCCGGCCGGGTGGGAATCCAGGTATCCTTGACAGGCATCTGATCCATTGCCAAAGAAAATCCATTGGAACTTACCATAGCCGAAAGCTGATCTTCATAACGGCATAACCGTTTCAATCCGCAGGCAAATTCTTCGCTTCGAACCAGATTGACAATATGCCGTATGCCCGCGTTGTATAGCGCCTGTAAATTATGAATGGTAGTTTCCGGCGCATCTCCACCGGGATACCCACCCGCCATAAATTTTCCGGGTATAACCCAGTACGCGTGCGGAAAAGGGGCAGCGACACATTCGGATATCATCATTTCACACATCAAAAACTCACCGACAACTTATCTCAAGTATGTCGAACGATTATTTTCAAATACATTTTCAAAAATCAGAACTATCGAAGCAGTTCATCAGTCATGTATTTTTAAACATTCAAAACTGAAAAAAAGACCACATAAAACCCAAACATCTGTAATAAATAGGCTTATCGAAAGTATAAATGGCTATAAAAACTAATTCATATCGACACAGATGACAACTTTCATTTCTTTATATCACGAGACAAATGTTTGTTCAAACGTTGAATGGCTTATCTTAAATATAAAATATGCATCGTTTTGAATTCACGCTCTTGAATTGACAGCATAGTCTCTTTCTTTTATGCTGAGGGTATCCTTACTCTAAACCCACTTCGCCCGTTCACCCTGCGCGCTCCATATTGATTTGACCGTCTGATCTTCATGTCGGGGCGATGTAAATAATACAAGTTCTGAAATTTTGCAAGGTCTTGTTTTGATTTCATGTCATGTTTTATATAATGGGGGCTTTCTCAATGAATCTGTTCATATCCACCTTTGAATCGGTCAGCATGCTGCTGCTGATCGGCATTCTGGGATTCTGGATCATCAGTCGTCGGATTCTGGCGGAACAGACCCTGCAATTTCTGTCGCCTTTGGCACTGAATATCGCCCTGCCCTGCCTGGCGTTTACGGACATTATCCGAAATTTTCAGCCGGACCGCCTGCCCGGCTGGTGGAAACTGCCGCTGTGGTGGATGGGTTTCACCCTGTTTGCCGGCGCCATGACGCTTGTTTTTTCTCTGATTGCGAAAAAAGGTGTTCGCCGCGAATTTGCCGTCAGCCTGATGTTTCAAAACGCATTGTTTTTCCCGCTGGCCATCCTTGCCGGTTTATATGGAACGGACTCTCCGTATGTCGTCGACCTGTTCTTCTTTGTCATGCTGTTTCCCCCCGTATTTTTTTCCACCTATCATTTATTTTTTGGCCGGCCCGGCCGAAAAATGGAATGGAAAAAAATTTTAAATCCGGTTCTTATGGCCACATTGACGGCCGCAGTGCTTCAACTGGCCGGACTGGGCGGACATATTCCCGATTTTTCCGTCAAAGCGCTGAAAATGGTGGGAGGAATGGCTGTTCCCGGTCTGATGATCATACTGGGCGGGAATATTTATATCGATTTCAGGGGGAAGGGAAAGCTGTATACATTCGAAATCATCAAATTCGTGCTGGTCAAAAATGCGGCGTTCCCGTTGATCACCCTCGGCTTGCTGATGGTGATTCAACCGGCCTACAACATCGCGCTGATGTTCATCCTCCAGAGCGCTGTTCCGCCGGTGACCGCCATCCCCATCGTGGTGGAACGCGCCGGCGGCAACCGGAAAATCGCCAACCAGTTTGTCTTTACGAGCTTCATGGTGTCGCTGGTTTCCATACCGGCTATGATGTTTTTGTTTGGGGTGGTTTTTAGAAACTGATCGAATGGCTACCGAACAAAAAAAACCGCCGGTTATTTTTTCAAATACCCGGCGGTTTTTTTATGGGTGTTGTGTTAATCAGAGTTATGGCGCATATCCGGCTGAAAAATTCTGCGTCACTTCATCGGCACTCAGCCCCCGATTGAATATCGCCGTCAGGTACAGATCACCCAGCCAGGGGCGGCCGCCGCTCAATTCATTGGCCAGCGCCAGCGGAAAACCCGCGT